>Ga0208644_1000398_pt1 | contig 36175 bp, 57 predicted proteins | sample VirMetDEL_Nov_18_FD_184517 | JGI IMG/M metagenome (GOLD analysis project Ga0208644, IMG submission 184517) | Aqueous microbial communities from the Delaware River and Bay under freshwater to marine salinity gradient to study organic matter... | ecosystem: Environmental > Aquatic > Marine >...
AAAGTTTGAAAAAGGTCATAAAAAAGTAGGCGGTAGAACTAAAGGCACTAAGAATAAAATAGGGCAAGACGTTAAAAATAGTCTTTTGTTTGTATATGAAACAATCGGGGGCGATAAGTCTTTTTCAGATTGGGCGAAAGAAGAAAAGACAGAGTTCTATAAAATGTATTCTAAATTACTACCTACCGAAATGGAACACACAGGCGATATACAAATCATAGTTAATAAGAATGTAGATAAGTAAGTTTTAAATGCTCAATATCACAAGTTTTAACTTATAAAATGTAACAATATTATGGGAAAATATAGACTAGTAGCAAGTGAAATGTTAGCTTCTTTGCCCTTTGAAACAGAGCAAGAATTACTTGATGCAATAGTGAAAGAAATAGACAGTTGCGGAGATCCATCTTTAAAAGATGTTAAGGTTGATATTTTTAAAAAGGCTCATGGATTATGCGGTTATAAACGCCACTCTTATAAAGAGTTGGCAAAGTCAATAAATAAATCTATTTCGACAATACGTTTATATGCAACAAAGCCGATATGGCAATTTTGGCAAAAAAAAGGTGACGTAAAAAGATTTTTAAAAGATGAAAATACAGATTCCTAACAACTGGAAACCTAGAAAATATCAAAAGCCCACATGGAAGGCTTTATGTAATGGTGCAAAGCGAGCTTGTATAGTTGCACACCGTAGATGGGGTAAAGATGATATTGCGTTACACTGGGCTGCTGTATCAGCTATGGAAAAGACGGCTACTTACTGGCATATGTTACCGCAGGCAGCACAGGCAAGAAAGGCTATTTGGGAAGCTGTAAACCCTCATACAGGTGTGAGGCGTATTGATGAGGCATTTCCACATGAAATAAGAGAAACTACACGTGAACAAGAGATGATGATTAAATTTGTCAATGGCTCAAGTTGGCAGGTTGTAGGCTCTGATAACTATAACTCGTTAGTTGGTTCGCCTCCTTATGGTTTGACGTTTTCTGAGTGGTCATTGTGTGACCCGAGCGCATGGGCTTATCTTAGACCTATACTTGCAGAAAATGGAGGTTGGGCTATTTTTATTTACACGTCACGTGGTAAAAATCACGGCTATAGTTTGTATAACATGGCTGAAAAATCCCCTGAATGGTACAGTACTAAATCAACGGCTAATGATACAGATGTGTTTACAGAGGAGCAATTGCAAAATGAGTTAAGAGAATATCAATCGGCTTATGGTGAAGATGCAGGAAAGGCTTATTGGCTGCAAGAGTATTTTTGTTCGTTTGATGCTGCGTTGCCAGGGGCTTATTACGTTGGGGAGTTGTCAAAAGCAGAGCAGGATAATAGAATTACAAGCGTGCCTTATGACCCTAGTCTACCAGTACATACATGGTGGGATATTGGGCGTACAGATTATACTGCAATATGGTTTGTGCAATATGCAGGACGTGAAGTTAGAGTGATAGATTATTACCAGAATAACATGCAAGGTCCAGCACACTACGCACAAGAGTTACAAGATAGGCGTTACTTATATGAAATACACCACTTACCACATGATGCGGATTATGTGCAAATGGGTTCAAGAGATGGTAAGAGTGTTAAGGAGCAGTTTGAAGAGCTTATGCCAAGCCAAGACTGGAAATGCCATAGAAGAACACAATCAGAAGTATCAGATATTTTTGTAGCTAAGGCGTTTTTTAATCGTTGTGTGTTTGATAAAGATAAAACACAAGAAGGGCGTGAGTCTTTAGGGGCTTTTGCACAGCAATGGGACGATAAACATAAGGTGTTTACTGGCGTGCCAGCTAAGGGCTGGTTTAAACATGGTGCAGATGCGTTTAGATATTTGGCAGTAGGTTATCAAGAGGACTTTGACCAGAACGTTATAGTAGATGATAGAAATACTTTTATGGGAGTTATGAGACGTAATACACACGGTGTTAGTAGACCAATAATATAACGTGTTGTATTTGTAGTTGTAATGTGTTAATGTTGTGTAACTTTTCAATGGTTGCATTATGAATATAGATAAAAAAGTTCCAGTATCAAAGAATAGTGATACCCTGAATTTTTGGCAGGGGCAAATTGCCACAGCTAAAGAATATCTAAAAGATTATCATGAAAGAGGCGATAAAATAGAATGTCGTTATCGTGATGAGGAGCGCAATACAAGCCAAAGAAATATAGCTAGTGGAAATTTTCTGTCTAGTTATAATATTCTGTATTCTAATACGGAAACTATACAACCAATTTTATTTAGTGAAACACCTGAGCCTGATGTAAGGGCTAACGACACTGATAGTATGAATGCCCGTAAGGCTGCAAAGATGCTAGAAGATGTTATAGCTTATAATGGAAAGTTGCCAGAAACGGTAAGCTCTATTGAAAGTGCTGTTAAGGATTTATTATTGCCTGGAACTGGCGTTTTACGTGTGATGTATGAACCTACCTTTGATAAGAGGGAAAAGGAAGCTACCAACGATGATGGCGAAGTTGTAATAGAGCAAGATGAAAAGCTTGTTTTTGAAGAGGTGCGATATGAACATGTACAATGGAAAGATTTGCTATATCCAAAATGTAAAAAATGGGAGTCGTTACCTTGGATAGCGTTTAGGGGGTTGTTTACTTACACGGAAGCAAAAGAAGAGTTTGGAACATCTATTGCTAATACACTGGAATATACGTATCAAGATGAGTCTGATAAAACCAACAGAACTTACACACCAGAGAATAACAAATTTGGAAATGCTGAGGTTTGGGAAGTATGGGATAAAACTAATAGGCGTGTTTTATGGATAGCAGATGGAAAGGCGGTCAATAGCCCATTAAGAATAGATAAAGACCCTCTTGAACTAGATGAATTCTACCCTATACCAAAGCCGTTATTCTCATCAACAACTACTGGTGAAATTAAACCAGTGCCTTTGTTTGTGTTTTATCAAGATTTAGCAAATGAACTTGATGAAGTATCTACAAGAATAAGAAGAAACGTAGACAGCTTAAGAAGACGTGGCGTTTATGATGGCTCTTTTAGTGACTTGGAGCAGTTAAGTTCAGCACAAGATAATCAGTTTATACCTATTAAAGACTTTAGTAAGCTACAAAGTAAGGGCGGTATAAAATCAGTAATGGACACAGAGGATTTAAACAATCAGATTGCAGTACTCGAGTCTTTATATAAGCAAAGAAAAGAAATTATTGATTCTATATATCAAATAATGGGATATGCGGATATATTACGAGGGCAATCAGACCCTAGGGAGACTTTAGGAGCGCAAAGGATTAAGGGAAGGTTTGGTACGCTAAGAATATCTAAGTATCAACGTGACGTGCAGAGATTAATACGTGATGCATTTAGAATAGCAGGGCAAATTATAGTTAATAAGTTTGAGCCAAAAACTATAGCTTTGCAAACGTCTGTACCTCTTGATGAAGTTGCGATTTATAAAGAGATATTAGAGCAAACAGAGCCTGCTAGTGTTTTGGTTGATATACAAACTGATTCAACAATAGCAGCTGATGATATAGCAGATAAACAGGACATAATAGAGTTTACTGCTGCGGTAAGTGATTTTGTACAGCGCACTCCTGCAATGGTTCAAGTGTTAGGCTTGCAAGCTACAAGCGATTTGTTGATGGCTATGCTTAAAAAGTTTAAGATGGGGCGTGATATTGAACAAGCTGTTATGGATAGGGTTAAGGAAGCTGCAAAACAAGCTAATCAACCTAAACAACCAAGCCCTGAACAAATGAAAGAACAAAGGGAAATGGCTAAGTTGCAATTAGATGCTACGTTTAAGCAAGCTGAATTGAGATTAAAAGATAAAGAATTAGATATAAGAGCAGCAGAAGCTGGAATGAAAGACACAAGGGAAGGTCAAAAGTTAGATTTAAAAGGAGTTGAGTTAGCTTTAAAGTCGTTAAACGAGGCGCAAAAAGCGGAAACTGAGGAAAGGAAGTTGCAAGCGGAAGAGGCGAATCCGCAAGACAATGCAATTGTAGGAGTTTAATTTAATGTCATTAAAAGGAGCGGTAATATGACAGAAGAAGTAGTACAAGAAAACAATGACTTAGCTAATAATTTGAAGAATGCTCTTAATGAGGCACTTGGAAAGCCAGAAGTTGTTATTGAAGAAAAAGAGGAGATAGTTGTAAATGAAGAAGAGGTTGTTGAGCAAGAAACACAAGACAATAATGATGCACTTGAAGTATCAGAAAAAGAGCAAAGTGAAGAAGTAAACCAAATAGAAGAAGAATTTAAGTTAATACCTAAAGAGTGGAAAAAAGAGGAAAAAGAAAAGTTTGAAGCTGTTTTAAATAATCCTGAAACAAAGGAAGCAGCCGAGGTTTTAATAAGTAGGTATGAGAACTTAAGAAAAGATTATCATCGCAAGGCTGGTGAGCGTGCAGAGTTTGCAAAGCAAGTTAGTTCTTGGGATGAAATATTTGACGATAGAGCCAAGGAGGCATTGAAGGCTAGAGGCATTGAAGCACCAGAATATGTTAAAAGGTTGCTAAGTGTTGAACAAAGCCTAATCACTAATCCAGCTCCAACCATAAAAAAGCTTATGGAAGCCTATAGGGTTGACCCTAAGCAATTTGTCAACGACGAGTCTAATGATGAAGTTGTTGACTATGATAAAACAATTACCGAGTTAAAAAAAGACGTAGCACAAATAAAACAAGGCAATGTGCAAAAAGAAACTAATATTGCAGCGAGACAAGACGCGGAAATCGCCAAGCAGATACGGGACTTCAAATTTGCAATTGATGAAAGTGGTGAGCCAAAGCACCCATTATTTGAAGAAGCTTATGACGAGATGAGTTCTTTAATAGTGAAGGGCAAAGCTAAGACGCTAGAAGAAGCTTATGAAATGTCGCCAACTGTACAACTTACTAAGATGCAAGCAGAGGCAGAGCGACAAAAAAAAGTTGATTTGGAAGAAGAAAAGCGAAAAGTTGCAAAAGCTAAAAAGGCAGCTAAAGGAATCACCAATACAAGGGTTGTTAAACCAGCCCCTGAAAAATTAAGCTTTGAAGAGATGTTTAGAAGAAATCTTCGAGAGGCAAGTGCTAACTCTTAAAACTCGGCTTTATTAATTTAAGCGAGGTTTAAAATGACTATTCCAAATAGTACTTTTACTGAAATTCTATCGAGTACTTTGAGAGATTTTCAAAATGATTTTGCTGATAACGTTACGGATAAAAACGCATTGCTAACGGCAATGAAAGACGTGGGCGGTATTAAGCTAAAAACAGGTGGTGAGTCTATTCAGCAACAACTTGCGTATGCTGAAAACTCAACATTTCAATATTACTCTGGTTATGAGACTTTAGATGTAAGCGCAAGCGACACTCTAACTTCTGCTAATTATGACTGGAAACAAGCAGCTGTAAATATAACTATATCAGGGCTTGAGCGTAGACAAAACAGCGGTGAGGCTCAAATAATTGACCTAGTAACTAATAGAACTAAGGTTGCTATGATTACTATGGCGAACAATATTAATGTTGGTTTATATTCAGATGGTACTGGTTCTTCAGGTAAACAGATCGGTGGGTTACAGCTAATTGTAGCGGACGATCCTACAACTGGAACGGTTGGCGGTATTGATGCTTCAACGCAAACTTTTTGGAGAAACGTTGCGTACGATGCAACTACTGACGGCGGTGCTGCTGCTTCTGCTTCCAACATTATTAAGTATATGAACACAGTTTATAATCAATTAACTCGTGGTACTGATAAGCCTAATCTAATTGTAGCAGATCAAAACTATTACAATTTCTATCAGCAAGCATTACAATCAATTCAACGTGTAAACGTGAATGAGGGTGCTGTTGCTAAAATGGCTTCTAGTGGTTTTGCAGCTCTTGATTATCTTGGTGTACCTGTTGTTCTTGATAACGATATACCAACTAATCATATGTACTTTTTGAACACTAACTACTTAGAGTTCTGTGTACATGAAAACGCAAACTTTACACCAGGTGAAATGGATAAGCCAATTAATCAAGATGCTATGGTAATGCCTATACTATTTATGGGTAACTTGACTTGTTCAAACCGTAGCTTGCAAGGTGTATTGAAAGATTAACAATAAATAACGGAGGATATCATGGGATATCAAATTGGTCTAGATTTAACTGTTATTGACACAAGCCCACAATTTAAACTTGGTGAGCTTGCACAACTAGATGATGGTAAAATTTACAAATACGTAAAGTATGAGGCTGCAAGTGCTGCAACGGCTGGTGTAGCTGGTGAAGTTGCTTATTACGCAACTGTTGCTGTTGGTGATGCCACTGGTACAATTGTTACTTCTGATTTATCTGATAGTGACGAGGTTGGTGCTGGTGTATTACAAGCAGCTTTAACTGATGGTAGTTATGGTTGGATTCAAGTAAAAGGAATCGCAACATTAACTATAGCACTAACAGCAGGTGCAGATGGTGACCCACTAACTGCAACAGGCGCGGCTGATGGTACGCTTGACGTATCTGCAGCGGTAACTGATGTTGTATGTGCGGTTGCAATTGATGCATCAGAAAAAATAATTTTGTGTGATTTTCCACACTAACTAACTAAGGGTGGGGGCATTATGTCCCCCTCCTGACATTTTAAAAAGGAGCGGATAAAATGTTTAATCAAAAAAAATGGAATCCAGAAGAGGATAAATATTTAGCGGTAAAGTTTAGTAAAAAGGCAGTACATAATAAATTTAAAAGCGAACAAGAGGGAAGGCAGGTTTTTGAAGATGTTGATTGGATAAATATAAGAATACCTGGTGATAAAACCACAGAAGTAAGTAGAAAGGTTAAAGAAGAGGATAAAGAAAGGTTTGAGTTTCAATGGAATAATTATTTAAACCGTGAAGAAGACAAAAAGAACGGTATACCGCTTGATATGTTGCCAAGCATAACACCAGCGCAAGTAGCTAATCTACAAGCGTTAAAAGTAGAAACAGTTGAGCAGTTGGCTAACTTACACGAGAAGGGTATAAAGAACCTGTTTGAAGGTAGGGATTTAGTAAAGAAAGCAAAGTTATTTTTAGAGGGTGATAACTACGCTAAAAAGTTGGAAAAAGAGATTGAAGAGCTAAAAGCAGAAATAAAAAAGCTGCAACAGCCTAATTTAAAATTGGAGAGTGGTGATGAGCCTACTAACAATAATACAAAACGTAACAAACGAAACACTACTAGGGGAAGAGCCTCAAACGGTAGTGGGGAATAATGACAAGTATGTAAAGAAAGCGTTAGCCTTGCTAAATAAAGTGGGCAAAAAGCTTTCGGCCATGCATGATTGGCAAGTTATACAAAAAGAGGTGACGTTTACAAGTAATGGTACAGGCTCTTATTCTCGTTCTAGTGTTTTTACAGATGGTGATTTTTTGCGTTATATTAATGACACTGACTGGGATAGGTCTAATTATAGAAAGATGTCACTAGTTACGCCTCAAGAGTGGCAGGTGCTTAAAAGCTCCGTTGTAACAAATGTTGGTATTATTCGTTATTATCGTGAACAAGATAATAATATCTTAATTACTCCTGATAAGACAGGCGACACTATCGTGTTTGAATATATCTCCAAAAACTGGATAATAGATGCAAGTGGAACAACAACAAAGGCAGCTTTCACAGCTGATGATGATGAGGTTAGATTTCCAGAGTTTTTAATGGAGCTTGGTTTGAAATACGAGTTAAAAGCAGGTGACGGCTTGCCAGCAGCGGTAGAATTAAAAGAATTTGAAGATGCTAGGGAGGATTTAATAGCAGCAGAAACACCAAAAAGAATTATAGGACCTAAATATAACTACAACACCAGAAACCCTAACTTGCCAGATACAGGAGTAGGATTATGAGGGAAGCAGTAGTACAGCAATTAGGAGGCACGGCTAGACAAGTTGAAATACCTGTTCCAAATGGAGGGTTAAATACCCGCGAATCACGTTCTGCTATGCCTTTGTTAGATGCGGTGCAATTTCAAAATGTTATATCTGAACCTGATGGCATATCCTCAAGGTTAGGTTTTGATAGTTTTGGTACAGGCATGACTGGCACTGTTAATCATCTATCGGAATATAAGAACGCAACAACGCAACAATTGGTTGTCGGTGCTGGGACTGTTTTATATTCGCTAGGAACAGGCGGAGGAACGGCAACAATCGTTAAAACGGGCTTTACAAATACAGACTTTGAAAGTGCTCAATTAAGCGGCTCTATGGTGCTTGTAAATGGTGCTGATACACCGCAAATATATGACGGTACAAATTCAACTGATGCGTCATACTCAAATGATTTGCACACAGATGGTCCATCTAATGTTGATGGTATAAACGTTCATAAATCAAGAATGTATGTTTGGGACACTGATACATCTAATTTTTACTATGGTGCTACAAATGCCATACAAGGGGCTTTTACTAAATTTCCATTAAATGAAGTCTCAAAGACTGGTGGAAATCTTTTAATAATGAAATCTATTTCTAGGGATGGTGGAAGCGGGCCAGATGATTATGCAGCGTTTATCCTAGATACAGGTGAGGTTATAGTTTACCAAGGAAATGACCCTGGTACAGCTGCAAACTGGGCTTTAGTTGGAAGGTACTTTATACCAGCACCAATTAATAAACGTTCTGCAATAGAGTTTGCTGGTGATATAATCGTACTTACTAGGCAAGATGTTGTAGCTTTAAGTGATACTATAAACGCCTCTGGTGAGCTTGGTGGTGTACTTTTAAAGCCATCAAAATTAGGCGGCGCAATAAGAGAAGCTTTTAACACTTACGGAACAAATAGCGATTGGCAATTGTCGCTTTATAATAATAAAGGGTGGTTGATTGTTAATGTACCAGAAGTTGATGGCAGTAACTACTTTCAATATGTCACAGTATTTCAAACGCAAGCCCCTAGTTTGTTTACTGGGTGGAACGCTACTGTATTTGCAAGTTTTAATAACGGCCTGTACTTTGGCGGTGACGGTGTTGTTTATAAGGCTGATAGTGGATTTAGTGATAATGGTAGTAATATAGATTGCGTAGCACAACAGGCTTATTCAACCGTTAATATACCAAATATTAAGAATGTCAAAAATCTTACAATAACTTATTTATTTGATGGTACCTCAACTCTTGGAGCTGAAATAGGCTACGATTATATAGATAAACCAGTAACTAACACGGCACAAAGTGAGCCTATAGGCCCCGACTGGAATACAGCAATATGGGATGAGTCGCAATGGGCAGGAGCGGCAGCGGCAAGGAATGTTAAATTTAGTGTAGCGGGTACAGGTAGAGCAATATCAACGGTAATACAGTTTAGTATTCAGGGAGCGCAGTTTAAATGGTTGGGAACGAACATATCGCTAGAAGTTCAGAGAATGGTTTAAATAACAATTGGTACTGGGGTACAAAACTAAATGAAGCTATCCCAGATAGGATAGATTATAGAAAGTGTCAATGTTATGGAATTATAAAGGAGGGCAAGCCCTCAGTTGCGTGGGCTTTTAACAGCTTCTTAATGCACAAGGAAAGCAATATACAAGAGTTGGAGGCTAGTATTAGTTTGGCAGCTTTTAGAAAAGATTGGAATCCCCTTACAACTATAAAACTAATTTTATCTTTATTTTTCAAAGATTCTTGTTATAATAGGTTAACCGCAGTGACACACGCAAGCAATCGCCAAGCGGTAAGATTAGTTAAATTGGCTGGTTTTACCCTTGAAGGAATCCTAAGAAAGCCAGCAGGAATTGAAGATATAATGCAATTTTCTATATTGCGTGAAGATTGGGAGGCGAGCCGATGGGCGACATATTCACACCTGGACCATTAGGAAAAGCGTTTGGCTTTGGGGATGACCCAGCGCCAGCACCGCAAGCACCAGATACAGGTGCAACCATTGAGCAGCAAAAGCAAGCTACACAGTTATTTCAAATCACACCGCAAGGCACGTTAGAATATGGCACCATAGACGAAGAGGGCAACTTCGTACCACGTCCTGATGCGGAAGGCGTAAGAATCACAGAAAGCCCATTTCAACAGCAATTTAGAGAGCAAAGAGAAGCTGCAGCGTTGGACTTGGTAAGTCAACTGCAAGGAACTCAATTAGGTGGTTTTAGAAGCGCAGCGGATATACAGGGCGGATTACAAACACCATTGCTAGGGGATTTTGCAGACGATGCTTTGAGACTAGAGCAAGAAACGTTTGAAGCAGGGCAAAGAAGATTAGCACCAATAATAGAGCAAGAGCGTAGAGATTTGGTGCAGAGTTTAGCAGATAGAGGCATCCCATTATCAAGCGAGGCAGCACAAAAAGAATTGACTAGATTTGACCAGTCAGTTGGCGACAGGCAACAAGACTTAGCGTTTGGTGCTATCGAAGCAGGCAGAGTAGAACAAAACAGGCTAGCTAGTTTATCAGCGGCATTAAGGGGGCAAGAAGTAAATGAACAACTAGCGTTAGCCAACCTAGAACAACAGCAAAGGGCGCAGCAGTTCGGGGAATTAGGGGCATTGGGTGGCTTCGCCGCTCCTTTTCAGCCATTCAATGCACCAACAGTTGATGTGGCTAGTATAATTAATCAAGGTTTTGCAAATCAATTGGGGGCATCACAATTTGCACAACAACAGCAAAACCAACAGTTGCAATTCATTGGCGATTTGGCAAGTGCAGGTGCTACGGTTGCGGCATTTTCTGATTATAGGTTAAAAGAAAATATTAAGCATGTTGGTAATGAAAAAGGATATAATTTATACCACTATAATTACATAGGCAATCCTACTAGATTTAAGGGTGTAATGGCACAAGAAGTAATGAAGGCTACACCAGAAGCGGTAACGGTAATGGAGAATGGATATTACGGCGTTTACTATGATAAGCTTGGTTTGCAAATGGAGGAAGTAAATGAGAGATAGAAATTTCTTAGCTGAGTTTTTAGCAAGGCAGCAACAACAGCCTCAACAATCTTTTGAGCAACCTACGCAAATTGTAGATGATGAGAATCGCCAATTAATAAGCGCATTACAATCGCAGCCTAGTAGAATACAAGGCACAGTGCCATTACCAGAGTTAAACACTAGAGAGGCTTTGGCTAGAAATCTATTGCAACAAGCTAATGATAGAAACGCACACCCACTTGCAAGGGGCATAGCTGCTTATTTTGGTTCTAAACAGTTGCAAGATATAGGTGCAGAAAAAGGACGTACACAAGAGGCTATAGCAAAAGCCGAAGCAGAAGCAGAAAGGCTAAAAATAGAGGAAGAAAGAGCCTTTGAGACTGGACTGTTGGAAAGAGAGCAGGAGTTTAAAGCTGAGCAAGCAGACTTTGAGAGAGCTGAAAGAAGGAAAGAAAGGGCTTTTGATAGGCAGAGGCAATCTACTCTTGATGAAATAAATGCACGTGAACGGCAAAGAAAAGCTGATATAGATGAAAGAAGATTACAACTTGAAGAACAAAAGGCGCAAGGTGTAATAAGCGAAAAAGAAAAAAAAGCTGAAACCGCTAAGTTAGAGGAGGAGGCTGCTATTGTAGCAGCGGAGGCAGAGGCCGAAAATACGATACAATTAATTGACGATTTACTAGAGCATCCAGGTTTCAATGCAGCAGTAGGTTTTGGTTTACAGAAACTTCCTTTTACAGATGCTGGAGATTTAGACAAGCCAGGTGGTGGATTCACAGCAGGTACAGATGCAGCTTCTTTTGCAGAAAGATTAAAACAATTAAAGGGTGGAGCTTTTTTAACAGCTAGGGAAAGGTTGCGAGGGCAAGGTAATATTACCGACACAGAAAGCAACAGAGCTGAGGCAGCACAGACTAGAATGAGCTTATCACTATCTGAAGATGAATTCACAAAGGCAGCAAGAGAGTATCAAGATATTTTACGAAAAGGTTTAAAAAGACAAAAAAACCTAGCAAAGAAAAAGGGAATAACACAAGATTCCACAGAGCCAAAAAGTATAAAATTTTTAGGGTTTGAGTAATGCCAATAGCAAAAGTACAATTACCAGATGGCAGAATAGGGCGTTTTGAAGTGCCAGAGGGGACTACCCCTGAGCAGGTGACTGCATTTGCATCTAAACAATTTACACCGAAAGAGCAAATCACACAAACAGTAACGCAAGCCCCACTAGAAACAGGGCAAGCTTTGACAGAGGTTGCTACAAGGGGGGTTACTTTAGGGTTTGCAGACCCTGCTATTGCGCTGGGGGGTGCGTTAATTGCTAAAGCAATGGGTGTAGATGATGCTACACTTACAGAGCTAACAGAAGAAGCTACGCAAAGAATGACTGCAAGAAGACAGCAAGCAAGAGAAGAAATGCCTATAACTACGGGAGCTGTTGAAATAGGTGCTAGTTTACCAGTAGGCGGCGGTGTGTTTAAAGGTGCTCAAGCATTGGCAAGAGGTGCAAATATAGGAAGGGCAGCAACTCCAACGGCATTGGCTGCAACAGGAGCGATTGAAGCTGGTGGATTAAGTGAGGCAGAAACAACTGAGGGTATATTAAAAGACGCTGTAACAGGTGCGGTGCTAGCCCCAGTTGGTGCAAAAGTATTTGAAAAAGCCACTCCTTTTATTGCCAAGAAAGTAACACAATTTGCAGATGGCGTTTCACAACCAGTAAAGACGATTGCAGAATCTTTATTTAAGGTAAATCCAGTTGTAGTAAAAAACTTTACAGAGTCAGGCGTAAAACCTTCGTTACTAGCGGTAACAGACAGTCCAACTATAAAACGCTTGGGAAGTATTTTAAATGGTACATTAGGTTCGACATCAGTTGTAACAAATAACATAGATGAAACGCTGCAAGGAATAGAAAGAGGTGTTGCTAGGTTGGCAAAACAACAAGGAGAGATAACAGGGCAAGAAGCAGGACTTAAAATTCAAGAAGGAATCAGGGGTTTTATAAATAATTTTCAAAATAAGTCTGATCAACTATATAATAAATTAGATAATTTTATAAAGCCAGATGATATTGCAGAAGTTGGTAATGCTACAAAGTTATTTGAAGTAAAGTCTGGTGAGTTTGCTAACCAACCGCAACTACAAAAAAGATTACAGTCTAATAGAGCTTTTAGTTTAATGTCGGACATAGCGCAAGATGCTGCGGAAGGTGTGTTGCCATACAATGCATTAAAAGCTTATCGCTCAGAGGTTGGTAAAATTATAAAAGAGGACGTGGTAACAACTGGAGTTGAAAATAAGTTAGCTAAGCAGTTGTATGCTTCCCTAAGTGAGGATATGAGAAGTACAGCAGCTGCAAAAGGAAAACAAGCGTTACAGGCTTTTGATAAAGCAAATGATTTTTATGCAGATGGTATCAATAAAATAGAAAAAAATTTAAAAAAATATTTAGGTGATAGGGCAGATGCAGGACAGATATTTAACCAGCTAAAAACATCTTCAAAGGTTGGTGACGTAAAAGCAAGTAAGATACTCAGTGCAATTCCTAAAGGCGATAGGGAACTTGTAAGAGATGCTGTAGTGCAAAGTTTTGGCCGAAATAATGAAAATAAATTTAGTGTTGCTAAGTTTATAAGCGATTACGAAGCTCTTACGCCAGAAGGAAAATCAATATTGTTTGGTAAACAAAGTGGTGAATACCGCAAAGCATTAGATAAACTTATTGATATAAGCAAGACTCTTAAAAGTTCGCAAGAGTTTGTAAACACCTCAAGGACAGCTGATAATTTAGGTAATTTTGCGTTAATTGGATTAAGTACCTTTGACCCCGTAGCAGCTGTAAAAACTGGTGTAGGTGCTAATTTAAGTGCAAGACTTTTGACTAATGAAGATTTTGTTAAAAGTTTAGCAAAAGCAGCAGACCAGCCAATAAATCGAGGTACATTTAGAACATTCTTAAAACGCATGGAACAAACTGCAATTAATAACCCAGCAATCAAAGATGACATTTCGCAATATATCGGAATAGTTGGCGCATACATGGGGCAAGCAATGGGAGAGGATAAATGATATTAGCTAATATACTATTATTTGTACTTATTATGGCTTTAATTGAGCCTAAACAAGAAAAAAAAGCAACATGGAGTGTTGAATAATGGCAGGATGGAACGGAAGCGGCACATTTACTAAAACCCATAGTTGGGTTGCAGATGCTGCAAACGGTATTAAGATTCGTGCAGACAGGCACGATGCAAACGATACTGATTTTACAAACGGTATTAATAATTGTATTACAAAAGACGGGCAAAATTCAGCTACTGGCAATTTACCTATGAATGGTAATATTCATACTGGTGTAGGCAATGCAACCGCAAGAAATAATTACATTGCGATGGGGCAGTTTCAAGATGGAAGTGGAATTTATATAGCAACCACTGGCAGTGCCAATACATACGTTGCAAATTTAAGCCCCTCAGTTACGGCATATGTTGCAGGGCAAAGATTTTTAGTTAATATAAACGCTACTAATACGGGGGCATCTACCATCAATTTTAACGCCGTTGGTGCAAAAAGTATTGTTAAAAACGGTGCTACTGCATTGCAGGGTGGTGAGTTAGTATCTGGCAGGTTATATACTATTATATATGATGGCACGAACTTTCAAGTTGTTAATCCTACGCCATTACCTGAAATAATATCAGGAGCGCACAGTTCAGCACGAACTAATGAAGTTCCTTTAGATAGCCAAACATTATCTAAAACAACAAATGGCGATATAACTGGAACACAGTACGAATTACACTATAAATATTTATGGGATAATTTCGCAGATGGGCAAGCTCCTGTAGCTGGTGGGCGCGGTGCTTCCGCACAAGCAGACTGGGATGCAGATAAGGCTATTACTACTCCTGATTTTCAAGATAGGGTTGTTATGGGCGTTTCGAGTGGTGGTTCAATCACGACAGTAGGAGATACGGCAGGTGCTACAACAGTGGCGAGTACAGGCTCTATAACTGGTAGCGTTTCAAGTCATGCATTAACAGAGGCAGAGTTGCCAGCAACGGTAACGTTATCACAATCAAATGTTGGTGATGTAAATAACTCATCCACTGGAAGTGTTAAAATAGCAGCTTCACAAAGTGGTTCAAGGTCTTTAACTTATCAGGTTGGTTTGGGTTCTGGTGCAGCGCATACGCATGGTAATAGTTTTGCATTTAGTGGCTCTGCAAGTTCAGTTGTACAAAAGTCAATTGGTTTATATTGGTATTTGAGAGCGTAAATGAGTGAAAAGTCAGGTTTATCAGATGTTGTTTTTTCCTATCATGCAGATAGTTTGGCAGATGGTGCTTCGCTTAGTAGTGGATGGCGAGATGCTGGTGTTTATGAAAAATATCAAATAGATTATGTTGCGAGCGCAAGTGGCCTTACTTTGGAAACCATTACTAACCCATTTGACCCAGATACAACTACATATCCCGATTTAACAAATTCATTTACATATACAGGAAATATATTTTTTTTAGGCACGTTCCTAGTGCGTCAACGATTTATTAAAATAAATCTTAAAAATAACACAGGCTCAACTGTAACAAATGTTAGTCTAGATGTTAAACTAATAGCGGAGATGGGTGACGGGGCAACTGCTATCCCTTTAAATCACGCTCCAAGCACGTCTGATACATCTATTTTAACGCAAAGCATACTTGCAGGTCAAGGAAGTGGAAGTACATACAATAATGTCAAAGTTGGTTCTGATGGTGCTATAAGAACTGCTAGCTATCCGTATGAATATGATTATGTTGACGTTAGTAATCCAACAAATACGCAAGAAGTATATACTTATAAAACAGGTGGTTCAGGCGGTACTACCGTGGGAACAATAACAATTAATTACACTGACAGCACTAAAGCGGTAATATCTAATTTTGCGAGGACGTAATGGCTCTATTTTTATTTTTTATAAATGTGGGTAAGGTGTAAACTATGAATTTTTCAAAATCAGGAAACGTTATTACTCAAACAGGCGGTTCAAGCTCGAACAGGGACACGCCACAAGATTTAATAAATGCAGGGTTGGCAGGCGTTTCTTCCTCTGTATTGTTAAGTCTAGCGAGGTTATGGAATGTCTTTTAGTTTATCGGGTAGCACAATTACTCAGACTGGTACAGACACAAACCTATCAGGGTTAAATGGTGTTTCAGGATGCACATTCGAATCATTTACAGATGGGGCTAATACATATCGTAGAGTTACATTTAACACAGGGATATCACTTACAATAAATGGTGATTTAACGATTAATGCAAATACCGATCAATTAGTATTTCCGCATACAAACAATTCTTTCTTATGGATGACGATAGCAGGTACGCTAAAATTAGAAGATACATCCACTTTAAATGGGGTAACAGAAAGTTTTCAAAAGTTGGCCGTAAGAAGTATGGCCAGAACTAACGACCATTTTAACACTAATCAGGGCGTTCACATAAACAACGGCGGGGAACTGTTTATGAATGGGGGCGGATTCTATTGTAACTCACATATTAATTTTTTAGGTACAAATTCAACACTAACTGTGCAAAGTCCCTCGCTCATTAGATTAGGCACGGCAGCCAATGGATCTAAGAATGTTTTACGTTTTGCAGGTTCTCAGGGAGATTTAGACGCAGACGGTCTTATATTGTTAGAGAGTACCTCTGGTATAGAAACGGCGGATATTATAAAACTAGACAATTACTCTCCCAGATTTTGCGCTGAAGGGGCATTAGTATACGGAGGAGCCAATAACGGTCAAATAACGCTAAACAGCTATAATCCTATAGGATGCACTATCGATCTTGCCTTTATTGGTCCTGGTTCATTCTATACTGTGTATGGCTACTCCGATAAACCCTTAACAGCTACTGTGCACTTTGACCACCGCAGTGCTTCAGGCGGGGGTTGGGTTAAGTTGCGTAAAAACCTAGACATAACAGTTATTGACGAAAGTAATAATCCCTTACAAGGTGTAAAGGCTTGGTTTACAGATACCAATAACGGCAACCGTTATAATAAGATACAGAATCTGACATCTGACATCGTTTATACAGGTTCTTCAAATGCTTCGGGTGTACTATCTTTCGATGTACTACTAGCTAATGTTCAGGTGGGTCAAAATGAGCAAACGGGGAAATTTTCATCAGCTAGGACGGTGGATTATAGGACTAAGAACAATTCAGAAGATTATAAGATGGACGTGTTCCTGATAGCATATAGCAAGCTTCTTAATACTTACACGGACGTAGACCTAAGGGGACTTGATGTTACAAACAGTATCGAGAGAGTGCTAATATCGGACTCTGTTTTAAGTGAGTTGAGTAAATCCACAGTGGATGCTTATACAGATATAGGAACTCCCGAGAAATTTTATGATAAGGCTAAATCTTATTTGGTAGATAATTTTGCTGGTGAGACATCAACCATAGTGTCACGCTCAGGTAATGAGATAAACGCAGGAAGCTATGATGTTACTATAGACTCAACAGCCTCAACAGTTTTTGATATAACAGGCAACCTAATAACAATTAAAGCCAGTACTTTTACTGGGGATATGGTAACTACGGGTATTATTACCCTAGCTAATGGTGCTGTATTTGACGGAATCCGAACTGACGCTAATGGAACAATAATACCCCCACAACCTGTTAGCATTACTAATATTGTTGCTGGTTCAAGATTGCAAATATACAACGTAACAACAGGCACTGAAATAGTGAATCAAATTGTTTCGGGAACTAGTTATAGTACTACTTACGTTGAAGGTACAGATTACACTGACGGCGATACAGTTAGAGTAAGATTAACTTATGTAAGCGGAACAACTGCAAAAGCTGAATATACTGCTAACGTGCTAGACACATCTAACGGATGGTCATTACTAGCAGATCAACAAGACGATGATGTATATAACACTTTAGCTATAGATGGTTCTAATGTAGCAAATTTTGCTGCAGACTATGCAAACGATCAAGTAGATGTTGCAGTGGCTACAAACTTTAACTTATCAAACTTTTATGCATGGTGGGTATATAATATGACTACTGCACAGGGTATAAGAGAGTTTTTTGGTGGTATAACTGCTTTAGATCAAGCTAACTTTAGAATTAACACTGGTACGTTAAGTTTATATCTAGATAACACTACGTCAACAAATTTAGTACAGCTAGACAACAGACGAATATTTAGAACTGACGGAGTATATCCTGTATTAGCAAGTACAACTGGCGGTGGTGGTATTGATGTTGTATGGCGAAATACTATACTTATTGCAGAAACAGATACAACAGGATTAACACCAGAGGAAAGCGCAAAACTAACATCCATAGCAACAGATAGTTCTTTAATACCAGGTATTGCGTCAAAGACTAGTTTAATATTGGTAAAATAAAACGTGATTAGGAGAGTGAAACATGACAAATCAAGGTGAATTACAAGCTAGTATAAGACAGCTAACTAGCACTACTAATGATTATAATGGTGATTGGCACGCTTTATTTGACTTAGATGGTATAGCGTCGGGTGAGTTTAATGGAAGGTTTATACTTTGGTTGCAGGGTGAAACAGGTAGCTCTGATACAGATTTAAATGGACTAAAACAATTATATGCTAGCCAAAAAGATTTTTATAACTGGAATAGTGTTAATAATGTAGGGCTGTAATGAATGATAAGATTGACCTTTTAAAGGTTGTTGAATGTCAAGAAACAAGACTAAAGGAATGTGAAAAGCGGGACAATGAGCGCACAGCAGACCACGCCGTATTATTGGAAAAAACAAACCGTGAAGAAAAGAGACTATATAAACTTGAAGAGGATATTCAGCACTTAACGGGGACAATAATAGCGTTACAGCGTGATAAAGAGAACATGGAATCACGCCTTACTAACCACAACAACAAGAACCAAAAAGATTTAGATGGTGTAAAACAAGATGTCAAAAGTTTAAAACAAGATTTTAAAAACCTTGAGCATGAAATCAGAAAACATTTAGATTTAAAAAATGCCGAGCTTCTAAAAAAGATTGAATTAATTAGTGAAAAAATTGAATTAATTAGTGAAGATATTAACAAAAGCAAGGGATTTTTCGGAGCAGTTAAACCAATAGCGTGGGCAATTGTAGGAATAATACTGACGGGAACAATGGGATATTTTGGTGGTAAGTTTGTTACTGCTATAGATGGAGAGAAAGTTGAACGGTCTAAGTGAAAAAGAAAGGCGGAAGTTAATTGAAGCTGATGAAAAATTGCAGTTGCTAGTTTTTGAAGTTAGCTCGCAAATGGATATTATTGTTATAGAGACGCACAGAAGCGTTGAGAGGCAAACAGAGTTATATGCGGAAGGCAAAACTAAAGTTAAGCACTCTAAGCACAATTTTAAGCCGTCTAGAGCTATAGATATAGCACCCTATTATAAGAAAAATAATAAAATGGTTATTCCTTGGGAAGACCATCGACCTTTTTATTTTTTAGGTGGTTTGATGATGAGAAGTGCAAAGCTACATAATATTAAATTACGGTGGGGCGGTGATTGGGATAGTGACCTTGATTTTGCAGACCAGACTTTTAATGACCTCGTTCATTATGAACTTATAGGAGTATAATATGTACAAAGAACTAAGAGACCAGATACAACCATTTGATTTAATTTCATTTAGTGGAAAGGGGCACGTTTCCAACATTATAAAAGGATTTACCAAGTCCGATATAAGCCACGTTGCTATTGTGTATAAAATACAGGATGAAAAAACAAATATACATTTGGACAATCTTACGAGGGAAGATGAAAAGGCGTTAATTAGTGACGATTTGTATGACAAGGAGCGTGTGCTAATAATAGAGTCAACATCATTAGTTACATTGCCTGATAAGATACACGGTGAGTATATAAAAGGAGTGCAAATACAGGCATTATCAGAGCGTATCAAAGATTATGACGGTCAGGTTTATTGGCATAAATTAAGAAATCCAATAAGTGAGGCCAGGCAAGCTTTTATGTATATGTGGTTAACTAACCGCCATAGAAAGCGCATCCAATACGATACAATAGGAGCGGTTCAATCCGCTATAGATACATGGGATTACATTCTAGAATCAAAGCCTGACTATGAAAAGCTATTCTGCTCAGAAATGGTAGCTAAAGCCTACGAGATAGCAGGATTTTTTATAGGCAATCCATCAGAGCAAACACCTGAAGATGTTGTAAACTTGCCGTTTTTAGAAGAAAGATTGCAAATTAAGTAGCAATATAAGGCTGCTCAATGGCTTTTTCTAGGGCTGAAGTTAGATTTACAACCTTATCAAGCATCTTAATGTCTACCTTATCAACCTTATTGAAATTAAGACAATAGTTGATTTCTGTATCTATAAGCACACTCATAGGAATGTCAAAAACATCGTCTATTTTATCTTGCATTTCTTCTAGCATGTAGACAGTTGTATCTAATATATGACCATCAAAAAAAGTCCCTTCTTTATCCATAGCAGCAGCTACACTTTCAAAGTCTTTATTGTTTAGCATTTGTATTTGTTCTAATAATTTATTCATCTTGAAACTCTTTTAAATGTTTTAATTCACCATATGCTAGGTCATTGCCATATTCATTGGCAGCACGTCTATAACAGATTGTTAGCATTCTAAACCAACGCCTCCAATTCGGTGCAATGATTAACCAGCTAATAAATACACTTGTCGTAATAATTTCTATATCAGTCATGTTATGCCTATATATGTGTTGTACAATCGTAAAATCCGTAATACTCTCTTTTATTCTTATCGGTCTTAATATTAGGCATTGCCCCTTCCCAGACACCGCCTTGATGTACCTCGCTGTGTACCCTAATAATCCCCTCATCTACTACACTTTTCACAGTGGTAATCTCAACAGCGTAGTTAGGTACTTCAATAAGTTTTAGCTGTCCTGATTCCTGTTTATGTGTATCTTGTTTTGGTCTACCTGCATAATTACCACTTTTGTATTTTTCTTGGTTTTTCTTCATGTTTTCATGGTGTCTTTTATATGCACAAGTACCTTTAACGTGCATATCACCACAAGCCTTACGCCCTCTATCTGGGTTAATAAGCTTACCACATACGACACATGGTCTTAATTTGTACGTGCCATCCTCTAGTAAATCTTGTGGTTTACATTTTAATATTAAAGCTAGCCTTTTAACTGTTTTCATTTCTGGAAAGCGTACGGCATCCTTTTCATATCTAACGATATCTTTGTGTTGAACACCTAAACCTTTTGCTAGTTGATTTTTATTTAATCCTTTTAATTCTCTTAATTCTTTTAATTTCTTCCCCGATAATCTTTTCATTTAAACCTCCTGCTTAATTTATTATCAATAATTAGTAAATCGTTTTTATTAAAGTCATGCCCTCCTATACGCGGCTCATGTATCTTAATAATGGCTAGGGCTATTTTCTGTAAGGTTCGTTGTGATGCAGCCTTTAAATAAGCCTCTTTAAAATATGGTTTTCCGTTAAGTATCATTTTAAATCCTTTGTCATTTAGTCCTTTTTGTCTTTGTAGGTGTTACGCTCCTCTATAAGCTCATCTATTATTGTCATTGCCAGTTGCAGCTTATAAGCGTGTTCTTTGTTAGATTCTGCTTTGTCAGTATGCCCCTTTGCCTCATGGTAAGTCACATATCCAATAAATGTATCACGACCATGTTGTACTAATTCTTTTATCTCTTGCAGTTTATCCATTAGTTTACCCTCTCTTTTCCATAACCAGCTAATCTATTTTGGCGTACAATTTGATCCTCAGTTAAATCCGTTATATTTACATGTTCTATTAGCTTAGTAGCCTGTATTGCACGTTTCGGAGTTATAGTCTCCTCATTAATAATATCGTTTAACATATTAATAAGCATAACTCGCTCTAATTCTTTTTGTGTTTCTATTGTCATAAGTACCTCCTAATATGGTGTTTCTACTTGATTTTCAAAAGCCTTGTCGATTACATCGCAAAATACATCCCAATATTTACCTGTTATTACTTGTTCACTATGGTTGCGTATCTTGTAACGTGTAAGTTCCATGTTATATAAACACGGCTCTTCTGAATATGAGTTAATTAAATCCTGTGCTAAGCCACTTAAACTATCATTTTCGTGATAATCACCGTTGCGTAACTCTGCACTAAAAAATACATCATTTTTAAAAGCCATAATTATTTCCCCGATGGGTTGTTCTAAGTTTAGTTTAAGAGCAATGATAATATAAGTCAACATCTTTTTATAAAAAAATATAATAAATTATTATTGCTATATATATTATAATAATATAATATAGGTGTATTGTTTAATTTCAAATGTAGGTAATGACATGCATAATAACACTGGCGACTATAACACTGGCGACTGTAACACTGGCGACTATAACACTGGCAACTGTAACACTGGCTACAAGAACACTGGCTACATGAACACTGGCGACTGGAACACTGGCGACAGGAACACTGGCAACTGGAACACTGGCAACTGGAACACTGGCGACAGGAACACTGGCAACTGGAACACTGGCTACAAGAACACTGGCTACTGTAACACTGGCGACTGGAACACTGGAGACTATAACACTGGCGACAGGAACACTGGCTACTGTAACACCATAACGCTTGATGAAGTGCTTATATTTAATAAATTGGGTAAGCGTAAGGATTGGGAAAACGCAGATAAACCAGATTGGATGTTTGTTGATTTAACTGAATGGATTTATGAATCAAATATGACGGATAAAGAAAAAGAAGCCTACCCATCATATGTTACAACAGGTGGTTATCTGAAATGCTATCCTAGCTTAAAAGCGGCGTATATTGAAGCTTGGGAAAATGCGGATAAAGAAGATAGGGATAAAACTTTTAAATTACCTAACTTTGACCCAGTTGTTTTTGAAGAAATATTCGGCTTTAACCCATGTGATTGCGTAGAAGAAAAGCGAGAACATGAAGTTGTAGAGCAAGATGTAATAACAATTAATGGCGTTAAATATAAAAAGGTAGATTAATGGAAGAGATTAAACCAGAAAATATAAAGAAACAAATAGAGGGTTCGGGTTATACTGTACGTAAAATATTATTACGTGCTGGCGTTAACCCTGCCACATTTAGCAATTGGCTTAATGGCAAGTCAGGAACAACAATTGATACGTATAATAGTATTGTACGTGCTTATAATGATTTCAGGGAGAACAAATAATGTCAATGATAGTATGTGACAACTGCGGAATATATGCAGATTCAGACTATGGCGATTGTGTTTTTGGTGATGTGCATAGTTTTTGTAGTGAAGAGTGTCAAGAGAAGTTTGGCAGCGACATTGATGTCGGTATCAAAGTTAATAACAAATTAAAGGAGAATAAAGAATGAGTAGTGTGTGGATTGTATTTAACCGTAACGAACCTCTATTAGCTTTTAACACGTCATTAGCGGCTGGAAAATACAGAGCTGAAAGAGATTTTCTTGATGATGAAGGAATTTTTACAATTAAATGTATAGAATTAATAGATAATCTAAAGGGGTCGAATTCGACTGGTTTAAAAAAGGATAATAAATAATGGATATAAACATAGATAAAAAGAATCAATAACATGTGGAAAACATTTTACCAAGAGATGCCTAGCGATAATTGCAAAATTGTTGCTTTATATGGTGATGGCCCAGGAGCCAAGATGTTTCTAAATGGTGATAACGTCTTAATAGCATTGCAAGATAAAGATAGAGACGTTTTAGAAGAGGTGGGCTATTTCATGTGGGCGTATTTGCCAGATAACTTTAAGCTATGGGGTGAAGAATGAAAGGGCAAATTATAAAAGCAATTTCAGAAGTGCATAGCGGTAATAGACAAGAAGCTGAGCAAATAGCGGATATAGTTATGGATTTATACCGTGATGAAATTCAACAACTTGCAGATTACAGCAATACATGTGTTTATAGATTAATTAAGCCAGCTATCTGCGTTGGTTGTAGATGCGGAAAGGAGAAGAGCAATGACAAAGCAATATTATTATGACTGCCCATTACAAGCTGCGTATATGGCAAAAAAGTTTGGCGTTAAATTTCAGTGCGACTTAGATATACGCAAGCTGTTACACAATGCGCAAGTGTCACAGATTGGAACGCCAGTACCACGTTGTTATGTAAAGTATGAGCAAGAACTATTGTTCGAACCTAAAATCGGTGACTTGTGCAAAGTTAATGTCAATGATGATATAGCGTCAGAGGTAAGTCACGATTTTTGCTTGTGGGAAGATTCAGAAGGTGGAGGCTGTTATAGTTCGCCTTTAAAAAAATACAACGAAGATAACAAACTTGTATTTAGTGATTTTGTATACACCGATTTAATAATAGTACAGCGGAATAATAAACCTTTTTTTATGCCAGAGAGGATAATTAAATGACAAAACAACTAACAAAAGAAAACCCCTCTAAATGAGGGGTAATCAATAATTATTTTGGGGAATAATTATAACTTTTGAACACTAAAGGTTGTTAGCTTTATTATTTGGGTTTATTCAATATAACATAATTGGGGTATTTGTCAAATGTGCATAGAGTTAGAGTTACCATATCCACCAACATTAAACCACTATCGCACACCAGTAACCCGAAAACGCAAGGGCGGTAAATCCTATGCTACGTTGATTACAACTCCTAATGGTGAGCAATATAAAAAATCATTATGGCAACATATAGGCAAGGTCTATAATATAGATTATGACGTACATGTGTCTATTACGTTATATCCAAAAACAAAAGCTAAGTATGATGTAGATAACTACCTTAAAGCGTTACTTGACGGTTTGACAGAATGTAAGGTCTGGTTAGATGATTCGCAGGTTGCTAGCCTATACGTAGAAAAGGGTGAAGTTGTAAAGGGTGGTAAGGTATTTGTTAAGATAAGCAAGAAGTAACAACAAAAATCACATTATTGAAACATTAATCACGCATCATAGCAAATAGAAAATCATCTGGCATAGGTAAGTTAATATTAAACCGTCTTGCCAAAAGGTCTATCTTATTTAAGAACTCTGCAAACTCCTTAACTGTCAATGTAGTAGTCGATAGAGGTCTAGTGCGTTCCTTGCCTTTAGAATTAGTCCAAGTTTCTTCACCAATAAAAGCGTATTTAAGCTCATCTTTCATTTGCTCTGGTTGATATCCAAAGTGTTCAGCTAGGTATGGAAGCCACATATGCAACAATCGGTTTTGTGCAAGGCTACGTTTGTTTTTACGCTCTTGTATAACTACCTCCCACTTATCACCATTAGGTAAGCTGTCTATGTAGTCTTTACAATTAGATTTACGGTCATTATCTATTAGAAAGAATATCATACACTATTTCTTGTCCAGTTAATCCAATATTCTTGAGTGCCGTATTTCTTCTCCCAAGTCCTTACACCTATGGTATGTATGCCCTCAGCTCCTACATGGTGATAATGACATAGGGGCATAACATCTCTATTACTTGATTTAAGCCCCATACCTGCACCAGTACGATGATGTATTTGTGGGGGCTGACTACATATACAACAGCCTAATTGAGTAACCTTAGCAAAGTATTTTTTATCTTTAGCGGTTAGCTTACTCATAACCCTCAGCTATACCCCTATATAAGGACTGAAAGGTATCGCATCATCAAGATCAGCAGCATAAGGCGATGTGCTAGCCTGTGGTTTTGGGTTCGCCTTTTGCGTACTACTAGGCTTTTGTCCGTCTAGCATAATTAATTTAGCATCAAAGCCCTGCAATACTATTTCTGTGCTATATCTTTCTTGTCCACTTTTATCTTGCCATTTGCGAGTTTGCACCTTACCCTCAATATAAACCTTCGAACCTTTGTTTAAGTATGATTGGCAAACTTTAACAAGCCCCTCACTAAAAATCACCACATTATGCCATTCACTTTTTGTTTGTCTTTCTCCGTTCTTATCTTTCCAACTTTCGGAAGTTGCAACAGAGAAACTAGCTATTTTGTTGCCATTTGACATACTGCGTATTTCAGGGTCTTTTCCTATATTCCCTATTAGTATTACTTTATTTAGCATCCTTTACTTTCTCCAAATTATTAATTAAATCCTGTATCTTATCTTGTGGTACACTCCAACAGTTACCTGCTATTTGTTTCTGAGGTGTGTATATAGTCATATTAACCCAGTCCTTATGTATCTCTGACTTGCTAAATTCTATTGACCGTTTAAACCCGTGCTTATCTGTAAACTCTGTCATAACCTACTCCACGACTACAACATCAACTAAGCCATTCTTAGCATTAGTTATGCACAATTGAACTGCTTTATGTATAGCTGGATAACTCTTTAATCTTTCTAAATGAGCTTTGTTTTTATTCTCTATCTCATCAACCTGCACACGCCCTGTAGCAGCCTCTACTTGCTTCATTATATTATTAGCAAAGTCTTGAGCTTTTTGCTCAGGTGTAGGCTCTGGACGTGTATCTATATCTTGCTTGTGTTCATTAGTATCAGCGTCCTTTGTATCATCTATGGCAAATAAGCCATTTAAAGCATATTTACGGGCATAGGAGGATGTTGCACCTGTTATTTGACTATCTCCCATGCCCTTTACGGTCAACGCCTCCCTAGCGTATCCTGTAACACTTATAGAATCTTTACCGTCTGTTAGTGTGGCGGTTGCCTCTATATAGTTGCTATTACCTATATTAACTATCTTATCACTAAGCAATAAGCTAACATTAGGCTCTAATAAATCCTTTACAGCCTCAACAATATCCTCACAACTACGGTAATTATATTTACCAAAGTGATTCCATTGATTTTTAGGGCAGTTCAAATTCTTCTGTATCTTGTATAATAGTTCGTGCAACATTATCATTCCCCTTTGTGTACAGTTGTTCTAGTGAGTAGTAATATTCTTCTTCTGTCATTAGTTAATACTCATAACTAAGTCATTAGCATCATCCGTACATTTATCATACATTTTTTTAAATAGTTTATATGGCTGGGCTTTACCGTCACTATTAAGCTCTATAACACTTGTAAATAACCTAGCTAACTTTGCCATTACATACAGCGTCTCAACATCAGATAGTTCAGCATTCGTAAATACACTTATAAGATTTTCACAAGTTTCATTCATTAATTCTTCTCTGTTTGCTTCGTTATCATTCATTTTAATTTCCTTTTTTCATTTTTATAAAATTCTTTTAATTGCTTATCTTCAACTAAGCTTAATATTAAATTAATCACAGCTTTAAGCAGCGGTTTAGGTACGTATAGCTTAACTAAACCGTACTTCTTTCTGTGTTGATGTGCTTTAACTCTATCAGTACTTGTCATGTCTATATGTAAACATAGTTAATTGCTTATGTCAATAATAAAAATAAACAAAGTTAAAATTCTATTGACGGTTACATATTTTTTGTGTTAATCTAACTTTGTATTAACATACAAGTGGCTAGTCCGACGGGATGAAAAGGGGGTATCGTGACTCCCCCTGCCATAGTTTAAAAGTCACATTAACAACCTTTGTCACGGAGGATATATGACAGATTCACAAGGCTGGATAAGCTTACACCGAAAAATTATAGATAACCCTATGTGGTTATCTGAACCCTTCACACGTTCTCAAGCATGGATAGATTTATTATTACTGGCAAACCATGAGTATGGGTATTTCTATATCAGAGGCAATAAAATTGATGTGCAGAGAGGAGAGGTTGCTAGGAGTGAGGAGCAATTAGCACTTCGTTGGAAGTGGTCGAGAGGAAAGTTAAGGGGCTTCTTGAAAGCGTTAAAAAATGAACAACAGATTGAACAACAGAAGTCTAAGTTAATCAATAAGATAGTTATAGTAAATTACGATAATTATCAAAATAGTGTACAACAGACTGAACAACAGAAAGCCGACAGAAAGCCGACAGAAAGCCGACAGAAAGACATAAACAATAATAATAACAATAATAATAATGAAAACAATATAGGGGATTTGCCTAAATGGTTACCTATAGATGATTGGGTAGCTTTCAAAGAAATGAGGCAAGAAATTAAAAAGCCAATGTCGCAACTTGCCGAATCTAGAATGATTAAAAAGCTAGATAGATTACGTAATGAAGGTTATGACCCAGCAAGATTGCTTGATAGGTCTATAATTAATAAATGGCAAGATGTGTTTGAGGATAGTTCTTGCAAGGTAAAGGGTGAATTTTCGGGGATGTTCGGATGAAAGTATTAGATTTATTCAGTGGTATAGGTGGTTTTAGCTTAGGCTTAGAGCGAGCAGGTATGGAAACCGTGGCGTTTTGTGAGATAGAGCCGTTTTGCCAGAAAGTATTAAAAAAACACTGGCCAGATGTACCAATTTTTAATGATGTAAGGAGTTTGGATTATGACGGAACAATTGATGTTATTTGCGGAGGATTCCCTTGCCAGCCATTCAGTGTTGCCGGGAAGCGAAAAGGCAAGGAAGATGACCGCCACTTATGGCCGGCTATGTTTAACCTCATCAAAAAATATAAACCAAATTGGGTTATTGGAGAAAATGTTACTGGACTCGTTAATATGGGCCTCGATGAAGCGATTACTGACTTGGAAGGAGAAGCGTACACCACAAGGGCGTTTATTATACCAGCTTGTGCCGTCAACGCCCCACATAGACGGGATAGACTCTGGATTGTTGCCAACCGCAACAGCGAGCGATGCAACAGTGGGAGCAATAATAGGAAAAAAGGACACCTTCAAAAGGAACAAGTCCGGAACACTAAGGAAAATCAACAGAAATGGAAAAAATGGGAGTCTTGGATTAGCTCGTACATTAGCGCTGTTGCCGACACAAACAGCATCGGACGAGAAAGGGGGCAGGGCGAAGGATACCCCACGCAAGGGGGCGAAGAAGTCAAACGTTCGGGATGTGTTGAACGAAGTATATGGGCAAACTGGGATAACCACATATCCGAACCCCTCATACGTAGAGGAGATGATGGGTTTTCCCAAAGGACACACAGACTTAGAGCATTAGGAAATAGCGTAGTCCCTCAAATACCTGAGATTATAGGGCGTGCTATTATGGAGGTGGAAAATGATAACAATTAAAGACTTATGGAGAACACAAGGTGAATACATGCAAACATGCCCAGTATGTTCACCACATCGCAAAAAGAAACGTGATAAATGCTTGGGGGTGAAAAGAGAAGGGGACGTTATTGTTTATCACTGTTTTCATTGTGGAATAAAAGGTAAAATCCAATTAGGAGGGGAAAATGGAATTAGCAGAATTTGCGAAAGACAGAAAACTAGAGCTAGGGTTGTTGTTCGACCGAGGCGTAACAGAGTACCAGCAAAACGATGAAAACTGGATAGAGATACCATACTACAGAGAAGGTGTGAAGGTAAACGCAAAGCATCGTTGTTTAGACGAGAAGAAATTTTATCAAGACAAAGATGGAGAGAAGATATTTTACAACATTGACAGTTTACAAAACGAAAAATGGAAAGATGAGCCATTGATTATTTGCGAAGGTGAGTTGGACGCTATAACGTTCATACAATCAGGTTATCCTAAAACTATATCAGTTCCAGAGGGTGCGCCTAATGAACAAATGGGAGGAGATGGCAAAAAATACCAGTTTCTTGACGGTATGATTGATACTATCCGAAAGCAACCAAAGGTAATACTTGCAGTTGATTCTGATAAAAACGGAAGTAATTTATTGAATGACCTAGCATCAAAGATAGGTAGAGGTAAGTGTCACGAAATCAAGTACCCTCAAGGCTGCAAGGATATTAACGAAACCCTTGTAAAATATGGACAAAAAGGGATTGTAAAGTCTTTAGATACTGCTAGAATACTAGACCAGGACGGGGTTTTTAAACTTAGTGAATTACCCAAACAACAACCAAGAAGAACCTATGAAACAGGGCATGTTACTAGTAAGCTGTTTAAGTTTAGAGAGGGTGATTTTTCTGTATTAACTGGTATTCCGAGCATGGGAAAAACTACGTTATTAAATGATTTGTTGTGTACAACGTTACTAAACAATTCAGATTTAAAGGTTGCCTTTGCAAGTTTTGAGCAAGACCCACAAGAAGACCAAGTACCAAGTTTAATACAGTGGTATGTAGGTAAGGGGTTAGGAGATGAGAGTCAAGCTTACAGGTGGATAGACAAGAGGTTTGCTTTTATTATGCCTAGTGAGAGGCAACAGTTAAACGCTAATGAATACATAGACTTAGAGTGGTTTATAGATAAAGTAAAATATGCAGTAGATAAAATGAATTGTAAAATAATAATACTAGACCCGTGGAATGAATTAGAGCATCAACCTGCGATAAACGAGTCATTAACTCAGTATGTTGGATGGGCTATAGTTCAATTAAAACGATTAGCTAAGGTATTGAAAGTGCATATAATGGTAGTTGCACACCCTGCCAAACAGTACAAAGATAAGGATGGTAATTACAACATACCAAGTTTGTATGATATATCGGATTCAGCACATTGGTTTAATAAACCAGAGCTTGGCTGTGTAGTGCATAGAACACCAGAAGGGACTACTATTTTTAAGACAGCAAAGTCACGTTATCACGATAAGATAGGTCGGGTTGGCGATATAAAACTAAGGTTTGATATGAATAAAAAATCATTTGAGGAGGCTTGGTGATGAAACATATATCAGAAATACTGCAAGAATATTGGGAACGTGTAGGCATATGCATGTATGACGGTAAGTTATCAGAAGATGCTGCAAAAGATATAGCAAAAAATCAAATTAAAGATGATTATGATATTGACATACCAGAGGATTGATAATAAGCTTGTATCGGGACGTTATCTCGATTGCGTCCCTCCCAAATAAATAATAATCGGAGGGATTAAAATAAATAATAAATGCGAGAATTTTATGAACTATAATCAGTTTTTATCTAAAAAATCATTTAATGTCAGTTTTAAAGGTGTATCAGAATATAATATTCACAATGAACTTTTTGATTATCAAAAGTGCTTGGTTGAATGGGCATTAAAAAAAGGTAAATGTGCAATATTTGCAGATTGTGGACTTGGTAAAACTGTTATGCAAATATCATGGGCTGCAAATGTAGCTAAATACACTGGCAAGCCTGTTTTAATTTTAGCACCATTAGCAGTGGGCAATCAGACAATTGATGAGGCGTTATTAATTAACGAGCACATAAACTGGTATGATTGTTCAAGTAAAATTCAAATATTGAATTATGATAAACTTCATACGATAGATGCATCGCAATTTTCAGGAGTTGTATTAGATGAATCATCAATATTAAAAAACTTTACTGGAAAAATACGCAATCAGTTAATCGATATGTTTAAATATACCGATTTCAAATTGTGTTGTACTGCTACACCAAGTCCAAACGATTTAATGGAGCTTGCAAACCATAGTCAGTTTTTAGGCGTTATGAATCGTGAAGAAATGCTTGCAACATTCTTTGTGCATGATGGCGGTGAAACTTCCAAATGGAGATTAAAAGGACATGCAAAGGCGGACTATTGGGAGTGGGTAAGTCAATGGGCTGTTATGCTAGATAAACCTAGTGATATAGGTTTTAGCGACAAAGGTTTTGAAAAAACAGATTTAATTTATCATCAGCATATTGTTAGCGTAGAGCACAAATCTAGTGATTTCCTATTTCCAATGCAGGCTAGTACATTACGCGAAAGGCAATCAGAAAGGCGGGCGACTGTAGAAGTCCGAGTTAATCAGGCTGCTGAGCTGGTTAATAACAATGATGAGCCTTTTTTATTATGGTGCGATAGAAATGATGAATCTGAAAGGTTAAGAAAAGCTATTAATGAGTCTGTCGAAGTTAAAGGAAGTGATAAACCAGAAGTAAAGGCAAGTAGACTACACGGATTTTCAAATGGTAATATTAAAAGAATGATTAGTAAGCCGTCTATCGCTGGTTTTGGCATGAACTGGCAGCATTGCAGCAATATGGCGTTTGTAGGACTTTCCGATTCGTACGAGCAGATGTACCAAGCAATAAGAAGGTGTTGGAGGTTCGGTCAAACAAAAGATGTTAATGTGCATGTTATAGTGGCTGAGACGGAAGGAAATGTGCTGCAAAATATTAAAAGAAAGGATTTGCAAGCAAAAGAAATGAAACTGGAAATGTTAAATCAAATGCGAGATTTTCAGAGTAATAAAATAAGAACTATTACAAAAAATACAAAAGAATACGCTCCAAGCGTATCATTTAAAAAACCATTATTTTAGGATAATTATTATGAAAACAGTTATAAATCAAAAACAAACAGATACTTACTCAATATACAATGGCGATAGTTGTGAAGTGTTGCAATTCTTAGATAGTGAATCTATAGATTTTCAAATATTTTCTCCTCCCTTTGCATCTTTGTACACGTATTCACATTCTGATAGGGATTTGGGTAACAGCAAAACATACGAAGAGTTTTGGAATCATTATAAATTTTTAATAAAAGAACAATATAGAATTTTAAAACCAGGTAGGCTTGTATCAATTCACTGTATGAATCTACCTACATCCAAACAGCGTGATGGTTTTATTGGTATTCAGGATTTTAGAGGGGATATAATTAGGGCTTATCAAGATGCAGGCTTTGTTTATCATTCAGAAGTGTGTATATGGAAAGACCCAGTAATAGCAATGCAAAGAACAAAAGCACTTGGATTGAAGCACCAGCAAATAAAAAAAGATAGTGCAATGAGTAGACAAGGCATACCAGATTACTTGGTTACAATGCGAAAAAAGGGAGACAACCTAGATCCGATAAAGCATACAAATGAGAATTTCCCTTGTCGAGTATGGCAAAAATATGCAAGTCCTGTGTGGATGGATATTAATCCATCTGATACACTTCAACACAGGTCAGCACGTGAACATGATGATGAACGTCATATATGCCCATTGCAATTGCAAGTAATATCAAGAGCTATAGACCTATGGACAAATAAGGGAAATGTTGTTTTAAGTCCTTTTATGGGGATTGGCTCGGAGGGTTATGTTGCGCTTGAAAAACAAAGAAAATTTATAGGATGTGAGCTAAAGGAAAGTTACTATAAACAAGCAGAAAAAAACCTTGAATCAGTTAAGAAAAAAACATACGAGTTAGACGTGTAAAGAATCCCTACGTGGATAGTGAGGGGTGTGTTAACCATTAATACTTTGTTAAAATCCACCTTATATGCCCCTCACTTTATTAACAAAAGAGGTATAACATGAAACTATATTACGATGACCCATTGATAGCAGCATATATGGCGAGGGAGTTTGGGGTTAATTATAATATTTATCGTAGAGTAAAAGGAGAGTGGATAAAAGTGCCTTTGCACATTAAGGACGCTAAGAGAGCAACGAAAACCTATGTTAGTAATTTAATTTTAAAATCAAAGAGAAAAAAGCACTTTATACACACAGACAGTATAGGCATATTTGAGCCACAGGTTGGAGATTTAATAACCGATAAGCATGATTTTAAACTTAACAAAAGTGATTATGAATCACCAAGTAAGTTCTTAATAGAAAAGTCTAATGAGCTGTTTAATTTGACATGTTTGTCACAATTTATACTAACTGAAGATAATTATGATTGTGCTTGGAGTGATTATCATTGGGAAGGGCAGGAAATAATTCAAAGAAACGGTAAAAACTTTTTTATGCCTAGAAGGGAAGTATAGCCTATAAGGAAATCATGAGTAATTAATTTTTAAAACAAGTGTTGACATATCACATATGACACTGTATAAATAATAACAGGACAGGCAATAAAGCAAGTCTATAAAATCAGGAGTAACGATTATGACAGATATTCAAACTATAGTTAACAATATGACCGAAGAGCAATACCTTAATCTGCTTAAGATTGCAGATGGGGAAATTTCGGAAGAAATAAAAAATATGACTGATGATGAGTTGCTAAAAGAATTGGGGGTGTAGTGTGTCTAACATGTCATACATTGTAAACAGAATAGTAATTATTATATTTGCGATTATTGGATGTGTAATGATAATTAGCTTAAAATTTGAAGAAGGGTTGTTATGCTTCATATTTTGTCAGTTAATTGAATTAGAGATAAAATTGCGAGATAAATGGATTAGTTAGGTTGGTAATATATGAGTGAGATATTTACATTTGTGGATTGGGTTTTTTTAAATATATCAGTTGGATTAATTATAGGTGTGCTAATTTGGAAGATTATAAAGTGAGTTGGCAAGAACAAGCAAGGGAAGTGTTAGGGTATCATTGGATTGTTACTCTAGCACATATGACGGATTTTAGTAAAAGGACTGTTCAAAGATGGCGTACAGGTGAATTGCAAATCCCTGAGCATGTAGTTGAGCAGATAAACGAAACATATAATATCTGGATAGCCTTACAGGGCGATAAAGAGTAGTTACGGTTACAAAAGATTAAACTTGTGGCTAGGAAGGGCTTAAAATTAATATAAGGGCTAAAAGATGAAGATACTTAAAACAGATAAAAGGCTAGTTGACGAGGGTTATCGTTATAAAATCGACGGTGATTTAATGAGTGTAGAATGTATAGATTTAACGGATTTAGATAAACCTATATATGTAACGGGCTTTATCAAAGCTGGTGGGTTTATCAAAGCTGGTGGGTTTATCGAAGCTGGTGAGTCTATCGAAGCTGGTGGGTTTATCAAAGCTGGTTGGTCTATCAAAGCTGGTAAGTCTATCGAAGCTGGTTGGTCTATCAAAGCTGGTGAGTCTATTACAGCTGGTTGGTCTATCGTAGCTAATGAGTTTATCAAAGCTGGTGGGTCTATTACAGCTGGTAAGTCTATCAAAGCTGGTGGGTCTATTACAGCTGGTTGGTCTATCGTAGCTAATGAGTTTATCAAAGCTGGTGGGTCTATTACAGCTGGTAAGTCTATCGAAGCTGGTGGGTTTATTACAGCTGGTGAATCGCATGGAATAGCAGCAGGTTTATATATAACAGCAAACACCACAATAACAGCAGGTTTAAAAATATTTGCAGGTGTATGTACGTGGCGTAAAATATCAGACGAAGATAAAACCATTACATGTACTGAGCTAAACGGAGGTGCGACGGTTGAATATGGTATCCTTAATATTATAGAAGAAGCTGAATCAAGTAGCGATAAGATTATAACGCTTAATGGCAAGAAATATAAGTTAATATAAGGGGTATGTTATGGAAAAGTTATTAGCAGGAATATTACTAGTGTTAATAGTTTTATCAGGCTTTGCATATATGGGCTATGAGGATATGAAAGCTATGAAGGCTTGCCAAGAGAAATATAGCCGTGATTATTGTTTTAGGCAGATAATGAGATAAGAATCCTGAAAGGGAAGGCGGTGGAAGCCTGTATGGATATTGGTAAAACTTACAATACTTGCTTTAGACTTGTATATGGGAGGGGATAAAGATGACTAATGAAATAGAAAAAGCTGCAAGGGCTGTTATTGAGGCTGAGGATAATATAATAAGTTTAGATGAGAAAGAGAATGTGAGCCCTATAGAGAAAGTGGACGCTAATATAATGCTCGACAAGGCTATATACAACTTAAGGCGCAGTTTAGACCCTCAGCCTACAAAAGAGGAATGTATTAATTGGCTAAATCAGATAACAGACAATGTGTTTTTTAATGAAGATGGCGAAGAATTTGAGATTCCATATTGTGAGTCTAACCTTAAAGCAATAATCCAATACCTGCAAGAACCGCAAAAAGGAGTGTGGATAGAGAATACGGGGGTCAATCCAAATTTATCTGATTGTAAATTAATTATTCAGTATGGCGGTTATGATAATTGCGCTGATTTAAAAGAGGTGCATTCTAGCGATTTAAAGGCAGTTGATTGGGTTGAATGGTGTCCAGAAGATAGAATATATCAATACATGATAATTGAATAAAAATTAAAGGAGAAAGCGGGTGAGTAAGGTAATAGAATGGACTATAATAACTAGCTATATATTGTTATTTAGCTATGGAATAAAACAAATAGTTGATTTAATTAGTAATTATAGTATAATGTAATAGGAAAGGAACTTTATTCACTAAAACAGTGAGGATTTTATGCCAAAGTTTGAAAAAGGTCATAAAAAAGTAGGCGGTAGAACTAAAGGCACTAAGAATAAAATAGGGCAAGACGTTAAAAATAGTCTTTTGTTTGTATATGAAACAATCGGGGGCGATAAGTCTTTTTCAAATTGGGCGAAAGAAGAAAAGACAGAGTTCTATAAAATGTATTCTAAATTA
>Ga0208644_1000399_pt1 | contig 36046 bp, 58 predicted proteins | sample VirMetDEL_Nov_18_FD_184517 | JGI IMG/M metagenome (GOLD analysis project Ga0208644, IMG submission 184517) | Aqueous microbial communities from the Delaware River and Bay under freshwater to marine salinity gradient to study organic matter... | ecosystem: Environmental > Aquatic > Marine >...
AAGAGGATTTATGTTGTTCTGGTGGACTAGTCCGCTACATGTGATTGTAGTGTTAGAAGTTGCTATTGCAGACGTGAGTGGCAAGAGCATTAATTTTGAAGCAATAGTGAAACTATTGCCAGGCAGTATGGGGAGTAGGTCGACTGTAGCATCGGTGTTAGACGATTATGTAGCGAGAGGATATATGTGCAAAGCGGTAGGGAAGGATAAGAGGAAGCGAGTGTATCGAATGTGTAAGGAGTCGATGCAGTTATTAAATGAATGGTTTACTGAGAGGCAGAGAAGCCTCAAGGCGGTTAGTTAGTTGAAAGAGCAGAAATGGTGGTTGGTGGTCGAGCCAATCGAGGAGCCAGAAAAGAGCGGGTTGATAACCTACGGCGTAGCCATGAAGTATAAGAGTTACTCGAAGCTGAAACAGGTAGTCTGGAAGTGGTATAAAAAACATCTGGGTAGTTCGGAGATTAAGGCGAGAGAGAAGCTGGTGTTATTTGCGTTGTGCGAGAGGTATTCAGCTCAAGATTATTCTAGCCATGATGCGGTTAGCTACTTGGCGTTAATGGTGGGAATGAATAGGCATACGGTTAGTAAAGGTATCCAGAATCTTATGGATCAAAATATTATTTGGTGTGCAATAGACGGAGAGAGGAAAGTATATAGAAAGCTGAAACGTGGCGTTCAGCATAAGCATTTCTTGTTGGTTGGTTTAGGCGTGATGTTGGAAAGAGAAAGCCAAGAAGAGTAGTTTATACTTTAGGGGGTTTGAGGATACCCTTCTCAGCTTCCGTGATTGGTTAATTATACTATTAATTCCTTTGTATTATTTAGTTCTTTCAATGCTGATTCAACTAAACCAACACTATGAGTTTCTACGCTTATAAGAAAATAATCTGGATTTTCTTTTTTGGTTTCTTCTCTAATTACATAATCTGCATTACCTTTTAAACTTTCATGCAAAGCGGTTAAGTCGCTGTATATGTGTAAAAGGTTTTCCATTATTTGTTCTTTATTTCTCAATTTTATGCTCCTTGTTTAATATAATTGGTTTTTATAACCCTTCTTAATTCTAAAAAATTTATGTATGAAATCCATTAGCGGATAATTCTTTTCACACTCGGCCCATGCTCTTACTTCATCGGCAAAATGTTTAAATGTTTCTTTGCTTTCTGGCTCATAGCGTTTAATCCTAGCTTTAAAGTTCTTGTTATCTTCTGATTGAAGATGTTGTTTTGCTAGTTCCTCCGCTTGTTCGTAGATGTATTTATTTGTTTCCAGAATAAATGCAGTCGCTTTTTCTAGTTGCTCCTGGTCAATCTTCATCTTTAACGTGTTTAATTATTTCTTCATAGTAGTAATTGTCATTCTCAATTAGTTGAATGATTGCCCTGCCTACTTCATCACGCGTTGGTGGTTTATTACCAATGAAAACATTAAATTCAATTGGTTGTAGTTGGATTGTTACTAGCATTTCTTTTTTTCGTGGAGCTGATTTTAAATCTCTCTCCACTTCAATTAGTTCTCTGATTCTATCTCCTTCTTTAGACATTTTTTACCCTCCTAGCTCTCGCCTTCTTGTTGGTGTTATCTCTCACCATTTGTATATCTGGTTGTATATCTTCTAAGATTGTTTTTTTAACCTCGCTAACTGTTAAGCCGTTTAGGTCTTTAGTTAGTATTTGAATATCTCCGATCTTGGGTATCCATGTTTGATGATATTGTTTCTCTTGGTTGTTAATGGTGTAGCACCAGTCAACAATTGAGCCGTTGATGTTTATAGAAAATATCATTGGTTATCTTCCTTTTCGTAAATATCGCCTGTATATTGTCCAGCACTACCACAAATAGCAATACATATTTGATGTAAGTTATTAATCTGGTATGCCCTTAGTTCACTTTTATCAATCCAATCTTTATCTTTTAAAAAAGATTTAACATCTTTAGATTTTATAATCCAAGTTGTCTCTGCACCGTTATCATCACATATATATATTTTCATTTTTCTTTATCCTTGATTATTAAAGCAATTGCATACAAGCAAAACGCCATAAACATTAGTACTGGTAATAGTTGTAGGTCCATTAGTTAATCTCCTCTCCCCAGTTGTCTTTAAGTTTATGTTTTTCTGCATAATTTATAAGGGCTTCTTCAATTTGTTCTTCAGTAAACTCAATATATCCACACTGAAATAAATCGCAGTATTGTTCTAAATCGACATGGGCATTTAGTTTTTTGTATTCTTCTTCATCCCAACTTCCATAAGCACTTTGTTCATGTAAAGATTCTCTTAATTGTTCTTTACTTTTGTACAATCCCCATGGACTCATTGAGCCACATTCTTCATCAATTCTTAATACTAATTTACTCATCATTTCCCCCTTTGTGTTGGTTTACCATTAGGAAAGGTCAAGGCTTCGCTAAACTCTTGCCAGTCCTTAGGTGTCATTATTTGTTCTACTTTGTGAATAGGTGTATTGTCTTTTAGTCCGTACTTCTTGCGGAGCTGCCCTATTACGCTTTTGTGTGTTCTGGTCTTTGGTATGCTCATTGGACAACTTCTCCTATTTTTCCCTGTTTAATTAGTTCATTACTATCTGCTGAAATTAATCTATAAGGATAACCAATCCAATTGGTTTTGATTTCATCTTTATAATAGACCTCTAACCCTTTATTGTCTCCGTCATGGTCATGCCAGTCACCTCTTTCAATAGATTCAATGTGAGCATCAAGACAACTTCCACAACAAAAAACATCAAAAGGCCTTATATCACATACCCACCATACGTTTTCTTCGTCATATTCAGTTGCTTCTGTGGTTTCACAATAATCACAGTAATATTCTTGTTTCTTTAGTTTATCCATTTTGATTAAGCTCTCCAGTTATATAGTCCTGAAACACTCGCCAGTTCTTCTCAAAGCCGAGCATAACAATTATTAGATTTTCGATCGATTCAATGTCTAAGTTCTGAAGGTCATCGTCCAGAGTTCTTATAATGTCCGTTATGAAATGTTTTTGTAGTCGTGTAACTTTCTTTGGTTTTTGTATTAATTGCATTGGTTATACCTCCCTTTGTTCCCAATAAGTCCAATAATAAGAATCAGAATGGCCGTCATATTCCCATTCCTCCTCAGCTTGTTTGTATTCTTCTTCTCCTAATATTTGCTTAACGCATTTTTCAGAGCATACTTCTTCACTATCACCGACAATATAAACGCCCTTATCTTGGTCTAATTTATCAATGGTTGTGTTACAACAATCACAATTTACAATCCATGTATCAGCACTCATTGTGTTACCTCATCCCAAATAATAGAGCCACCAACCTCAACAGTATCTTCTAGGTTTTCCCTAGCTTCTCTTATTGCTTCATGTATGTCGTGATATGGCTCATTATCAGAGGGGTCATCATGGTTAAATATATCTTCAGCTATTTGTAAAGCTGTTTCAATCGTAACTATTGGTTTTAACCAACCATTCCAACGCTGTGGGTGTATGTCAACAGCATTATATATAGGCATATCTAATTCGCCACCAACTGAAAATTTAATATTTGCACTTTTTATATTTGTCATGTTTACCTCCTAAAGTAATTAAATGTTATGACTTCTACCCAAAAAGCCCACATAAAGCGGGCTTGTTTGGTTGGGTTGGGGTTATTTATAAACCGATATTTTCCATGAAGCGTAAGGCGACCATTCATATTCTGATAATCCAAAAATCTTTTCAGCCTTTTCATTATCAAAGAAACCTACATCATCATTTATTATGCTATGTAAAATACTTTCAAAACATATCTCGATAATGCAATCTTCATCTTTTGTTTCTCTAACAATAAAATCTAAATCTTGTCTATATTCAGATAAGTTTTCAGATTTAATCCAGTTCTCAAAAGATTTGGTTATATGTTCTATTATTTTATTTGTTTTCATTTTGTAAGTACCTCCTAAAGTATTTGTTTTTCCTTACAGTACGAATTATAACTCTAATTTACTATATATTACAAACACTTAGACAATAAATCTTAGGGTTTTTATGAAGAATGTTGTAAAATAAGGGTATTCGGAGCAGCAAAAAAATTCAATTATGGAGCAAAAAACACCAAAAAAAGACAATAAACCTATTAAAAAAGTAGGCAGAAAACGAATTGATTTAGATTTAGAGCAAGTAGAAAACTTAGCGTCCAGAGGTCTTGGAACAACTCAGATTGCCCGCGCTTTGGGCGTTTCATGGTCAACTATAGACCGCAGCAGAAAACGTTCTGAGGATTTTGAGGAGGCTTTAAAAAGGGGTCAAGCTCGTGGTCTTGCTCAAGTGACTAATTCTTTGTTTACTTCGGCAACAGACGGCAATGTTACTGCCCAGATATTCTACTTAAAAAACCAAGACCCAAAGACATGGAAGGATAGAGTTGAAAATGTTCATGCTACGATCAATCTAAATGAAGTTTTGACTGGCGCAAAGGAACGGATTGGCGGACAGGTGACGGATAACAAAGAAGCAAAGATTATAAATGCTGTTAAATCAATACCTGCAGCCGAAGGACAATTCCCTAACAAGGATTTAAAGAAAAAAAAGGGCGGATAACAAAAGTAAAAGGCTGTTATCTTGTAAGGGTTGCCCTTCAATCTGATAAATCATGCTCCGATTTAAAAACGATTGACCCCCCCTTGCAATTTTTCGCACGGGTATATTACGTGTAACTGTTGAACTAATTTTTTTTAATTTTTTTTGAGTAGAATATGAAAGAGGTAATAAAAGAAATACTAGAAATAACCACCATAGCTGGACTTGGTAATTTTCTACTATTCATTATTTTGGTAAATTTATGAAATACGGTGCTGAACAAGAACAGCAACTAATGACCGAGGTATGGTCGCCTCATGTTGCTGATGATCCATACAACTTTGTTATGTTTATCTTCCCATGGGGTCAAAAGGACACCCCCCTCGAAGACTTTGATGGCCCAAGAGAGTGGCAGAAAAAAATTTTAAAAGATTTATCAATTCATATTCAACGGAATAAAGGCTCATTAACACCAGAAATGTTTAGATTAGCCGTAGCTTCTGGTCGTGGAATAGGAAAGTCTGCATTAGTCGCCTGGCTAATCCTATGGATGTTATCAACCAGACTAGGCTCAACCATTATCGTCACAGCTAACACCGAACAACAGTTACGCTCAAGAACATGGGCGGAGTTAGGTAAGTGGCTAACACTCGCAATAAATAATCATTGGTTTACTAAAACTGCTACCGCCATAAAACCAGATGGTTGGTTTGAAGAAGCACTAAAAAGAGATTTAAAAATAGATACTGGTTACTACTACGCCCAAGCACAACTATGGAGCGAGGAAAACCCAGATGCGTTTGCAGGTATCCACTCATCTTACGGAGTATGTTTGATAATGGATGAAGCATCGGGTATTCCAGCTCCAATCTATTCTGTATCCGAAGGTTTCTTCTCCGAACCTACTGAAAATCGTTTTTGGTTTACTTTCTCTAACCCTAGAAGAAATACAGGGCCTTTTTACGAAAGTTTCACCTCTAAACGCAAGTTCTGGAACTTAGAACAAATAGACTCACGAACAGTAGAAGGTACTGACCAAAAACTTTTCCAAACTATGCTCGAGCAATACGGTGAAGATTCTACTGTTGCTAGAGTAGAAGTAAGAGGAGAGTTCCCTAACGCTGACGATGATTCCGTCATACCAATGGAACTTGCACGAAACGCTATCGATAGAGATGTAGCACTAACAACTAAAGCACCTATTGTATGGGGATTAGATGTTGCTCGTTTTGGTGGCGATAATTCTGCACTATGTATAAGACAAGGCAATACAGTTTTTGAAATTAAGACTTTCAAATCGATGGATTTAATGCAATTATGCGGTGCAGTTAAAAACTTATACGATGATTGCACGGCAATCGAACAACCACAAGAAATACTCATAGACGTAATTGGTCTTGGTAGTGGTGTTGTAGATAGACTGTTAGAACAAAATTTACCAGTAAGAGGAGTCAATGTTGCAGAAGCACCAGCGACTAAAAAGAACTATTTAAACTTGCGAGCTGAACTTTGGTTCGCAATCAAAGATTGGCTGGTGCAGCGTAATTGCCGTCTTCCTAATGATGATGAGCTTGTATCGGAATTAGCTGCACCCAGTTACAAATATACCTCAACTGGAAAAATAAAAATAGAGTCCAAAGACGAAATGAAAAAACGAGGAGTAAAATCACCCGACAAAGCAGATGCACTTGCATTAACCATGGCAAGTTCCGCTGCAAGTTTTAGTGGTGGAGAGAACTTTTTAGGGTATAATTTCAAGAAACCCTTGACATCAAGAATTATCAGAGTGGGATAAATTTATGGAATACGAAAAAGATCAAGAAATCGAAGAGTTACAAGTAGAAGATTCATATAACGAAGAAGAACTACAAGGCGTACTAAAATCCGAAATGGATGATGCCAAAGACTTTATCGACCAAATAGACGAAGACAGAGCTGATGCTACTGATTATTACCTTGGTAATGCACCAACAGCTCAAAGTTCTATGCAATCAGAGTTTGTATCTACTGATGTAAGAGACAGCGTGTTATTCATGTTGCCTTCCATTATGCGTACATTTTTTGGTACAAATAAAATAGTAGAATTTATACCAAACGGTCCAGAAGATATTGACCTTGCAAAACAACAAACAGATTACATCAACTATGTTATCCAACAAAAAAACCCTGGATTCAAAGTTATATACGATGCTTTCAAAGATGCCCTTATTAGAAAAACTGGTTTTGTAAAAGCCTATTGGGATGACAGCATTACTGCATCAACTCACGAATATACTGGTTTATCTCCAGAGGCTTATCAAGCTATTACGCTCGACCCAAATGTAGAAGTCATTGAAGAAAAAGCTGAAATGGAAAGCATAACAATTATGAATCCTGAAACTGGCGAAGAGATGACACAAGAAACACCTGCTAGTTTTGACGTTAAGATTAGAAGAATTAAACCTAAAGACCAAGTAGTAATTGAAGCAGTACCAACTGAAGAAATACTAATATCAAGACACGCTAGAGATTTAAACTCATCACCTTATGTTGCACACAGAATGGTTAAGACTGTAAGTGACTTAGTTGCTATGGGTTATGACAAAGAACAAATGGAACAGTTTGCTGGTTCTGGAACTACAGTCGATGAAGACTCTTACGACATCGAAGAAGCCAGAAACCCATACGCAGATTTTACTGGTGTTGATAGAGCAGATACAAACAGTAAAAGTGTTCTGTATGTAGAGCATTATGTTTTTTATGATTTAGATGGTGATGGCATAGATGAAAGGATTAGAGTATGCACCGTAGGGAATGGATTAAATATTGTTAATGCAACTCCCTGGGATGATTTACCTATTACACTCTTCTGTCCCGATCCAGAGCCTCATACCTCCATTGGCTCATGCCCAGCGGACTACTTGATGCCTATTCAAGCAGCTAAATCTCAGATAATGAGAGATACCCTTGATAGTCTAGGCCACGCCATCTTCCCACGAATGGGTATTGTTGAAGGACAAGTCAACATTGACGATGTACTTAACACCGACATAGGACAACCAATAAGAATGAGAGCGCCAGGAATGGTTCAGCCTTTCTCTGTTCCTTTCGTTGGTAAAGAAGCCTTCCCAGTATTATCTTATCTTGACGAAGCAAAGGAGAACCGCACAGGCGTTTCTAAGGCTTCCGCTGGACTCAACGCTGAAGCATTACAATCTACAACTTCCGCAGCTGTATCGGCAACGATGTCTGGAGCGCAAGGAAGAGTAGAACTTATATGTCGTCACTTTGCTGACGGAATGAAAGATTTATTTAAACTTGTAAACTCACTTGTTATCAAACACCAAGAAGGTCAAGACATGATGAGATTAAACAACGAGTTTATTCCTGTTGATCCTAGATATTGGGATGCAGATAAAGACATGGTTATCAATGTTGGTATTTCTAAAAACTCTGACGAAGAGAAGTTCCAAGTCTTATCAGCACTATCACAAAAACAAGAACAAATCATGCAAACACTAGGACCTAACAATCCTTTGGTTAATTTACAGCAATACGCAAACACCTTAACTAAAATGATTGAGATGGCTGGTTTTAAAGATGCAACAACATTTATAAACACAGAAGTTCCACCAATGCCTCCGCAACCACCAGCTGAAGAGAAACCTGACCCAGCTGCAATGTTGGCTCAAGCTGAAGCTATGAAGGCACAGAACCAAGCACAAAAAGCTATCATTGATGCAGAAACAGATAGAATGAAAATCATTATGGATGATGATAGACAAAGAGATGAACACGAAGCAGATTTAAAACTTAAGATTGCAGAGCTACAAGCTAAGTACGGCGCACAAGTTAATGTCGCTGAAATAAATGCAATCATGGAAAGAGATAGAGAAGTAATTAGACAACAAGCTAAGAACCAAGCTCAAGGAATGTTCACTAATGGTAACAACCAACCAGTCGGATAAGATTTATGATCTAGAGTTTCTTGACGGAGATTTTATCTACTGCGGTAACGATATAAAAGCTAAGAGCTTAGAAGAAGCTAAAAGAGTTGCTTTAGTATTTTTACAAATACCACACGACTCAGAACTAATATCTTCTAAAGTAACTTTAATACATTAATCAAGGAAGAAAAAAAATGACACCAGAGTCTTTACAAGAATTACAGCGTTTGCTTTTAACAAGGCAACCTAAAAGCCCAGATGTTGGCTCTATTACACCATTAAATCCTTATGAAGCTATACAGGCACAAAGAAGTCAGTTAAGCTCTGATCCTGTTATAGCTAATTTACAAAGGTTTGGTCGTGGTATTAAAGGTTTGTTAACTCCAGAAACACCAGTAGAAATTTTATCTATGTTTTCTCCTGTTAAAGGAGTAAAACCTGTAGCAACAAAAATATTTCCAAATTTTAGTACAAAAAAATTAAAAGATATAAGCTATAACGCTCCAAGACTATCTATTTACAAAAAATCTAATAGAAAATATCCACATATAGTAGATGAAAAAGGTAATAAATACGATGAAGTATTATTTAAAACATCTTTTGTAAAAAGAATACCTATAGATGATTATTTAAAATTAACAACTCCTAGTGATAAAGCAATTAAAAATATTACCACAACTCCTAGAATAAAAAGTTACGGTAAGTTTGATGTAAAAAAAGCAATAGATAAAGATTCAATAGGACCCTTTTTACAAATAGATGAAGCAGGAAAAGTAGTTGGTCATGAAGGTAGAACGAGAGCTATTTTAGCAAAACAAGCTGGAGCTAAAACAATGCCAGTAGAAATAAAATTACAACGCTTTAGTCAAAATAAAAAAGACTTTGAAGAAATTGCACAAACATTTTATGATAAAACTAAAAAACTTCCTGAAGACTTAAAACATTTAGGTATTACTAAATTAAAACCTCAATCATTTAGAGGTGAGGTAAGAAAAAACTATAATTATAAAATAGACAAAGACTAATAAGGAAAAAAATGTGGAGGCCAAATTAAATGGCAATAACATATAGAGGCGAAAGGTTCGCTGGATATAACAAACCTAAACGTACACCTAGTAAGTCCAAGAAGTTTGCTGTTTTAGCAAAACAAGGCGACACCATAAAACTAATTCGTTTTGGTGATCCTAATATGAAAATTAAAAAGAACCAGCCTAACAGACGTAAATCATTTAGAGCTAGGCACAAGTGTGACACCAATCCGCCTAGTAAATTAACCGCAAGATATTGGTCTTGCAAAAAATGGTAAGGAGATAATTATGCCTGGAAAAGGACTATACGCTAATATTAATAAAAGAAGAAAAGCTGGAACAAGCAGAAGCAAAAAGAAATCTACAATCTCAGCCAAAGCATATGCAAATATGAAAGCTGGATTTCCTAAAAAGAAAAAAACAACAAAGAAAAGGAGTAAATAATGCCAAGAGGAAAAGGTACATACGGAAGCAAAGTGGGTAGACCACCAAAGAAAAAAACCAAAAAAACAAAAAGGAAAAAGTGTTAATTGTTTGGTTTAATAAATAAATTTTTAGAATGGTCTTTACAAAGACAAGAAAACAAACTGTTTAAAAAACATATCAATGCACACAAAAAAACAAAAAGAAAAAAAAGAAGAAAAACTAACGGTTAATTCTTTTTCTAAATTAGAAGCATTATTAAAACTTAGAAACAATGATAGAAAAACTAATAAAACCAGTAAGCGAAATACTGGATAAGTTTGTTGCTGATAAAGATTTAAAATTAAAATTACAACACGAACTTAGTCAAGAACTACACAAAGCAAACATAGCACAGCTTGAAGTTAATAAAGTAGAAGCTGCTCATAGAAATGTTTTTGTTGCTGGCTGGAGGCCCTTCACAGGCTGGGTATGTGCAAGTGCCTTAGCATATCATTTTATCTTAGAACCAATAATTGTATTTGGTCTTGCCCTTTATAATATTCAACTAACATTACCACAGTTTGACATGGGATCACTCTTAACTGTCCTTATGGGTATGCTTGGTCTTGGTGGTTTAAGAACTTTTGAGAAAACCAAAGGTTTAACAAAATGAGTTGGGAAAACTTTAAAGAAGAAGAGTTTGCTTGCAAACATTGTGGTAAAAATGGTATTTCACACGAACTAATAAATAAGTTACAATCACTAAGAACAGAGCTGGATTTTCCCTTTGTTATAACTTCTGGGTACAGGTGTGAAGACCACCCAATAGAAGCGAAGAAGAAAACACCAGGAACTCACGCAGAAGGTTTAGCTGCTGATATATATGTAAGAGGAGAGAAAGCACTCCAGATTGTATCGAAAGCTAGAGATTATGGATTTACTGGTGTTGGCGTAAATCAAAAAGGAAACTCACGATTTATACACTTAGATATTTCGGAAGAAAAAACAAATAGACCAAGACCGCATATATGGAGTTATTGATGGACAACCCGATTTTATTTTGGAACGCAATTATTACGTTAGTGTATGTTCCTATGGTCTACAGCATACGATCTAACGCATCACAAATACAAAGAGTAGAAATCCTACTAAACAAAACCAGAGAAGAAATCCCATCACGCTACGCAACTAAACAAGACCTTCATTTAGATATGCAAAGAATTTTCGACAGATTAGACAAATTAGATGAAAAAATTGATAAACTAATCGCTGGGTAGGAATATTATGGAAATAGATTTTAGTAAATTAAACCCCCAAGAGCTTAGAGATATATTTGGCAATACTTTTGGTGGCGGAACAGGAAACAGTGGAGCAGGCAATAATACGTCTGCTGGTAATGATGTGTCTTCTGGTAATTCTTTCTTAGATGCAATAACAAAAGGAATATTAAAAAGTATAGGAAATAATACTTACACACCACCCTCAACAGACCCAACTTTTACAAGCGGATTAAACTATGCTCAATCTATAGCTGGCGGACAAAATGTACCTAACATGATTGCACCTGGTACAAGTTTTTCATCTGCTATACCTGGTGGTTTTACTCAAGATGATATTAACCGTAAAGGTTTTCCAAACCCTTTTGACCCTAATCCTATTTATAACCCACCTGGCGGCGGTCCTGGTGGTGGAGGATATAACCCACCTGGAAAAGGCGGTGGCGATGGTGTTGTTGTAAATCCTCCAGTTGTTAATCCTCCAGTTAGCGATCCTGTAGAACCTCCAATAAATTTTCCTCCAATAAATTTTCCTCCGATTAATATAGGCGGTCCTGTAGAACCACCTATTAATATTGGTGGACCTGTACCTGACCCAGTCATACCACCGATAGGTTTTCCTCCAATTAACTTTCCACCAATAGACCCACCTATTAATGTAGGAGGGCCAGTAGGAGGACCTATGCCTGACCCAGTATTTCCGCCTATGCCACCTATTAATGTAGGCGGACCTGTTGACTTACCTGGAATGGGTGGACCATCTATGTTTCCAATACCACCTATAAGTATTGGTGGAGTAGGTGGTGGATTAGATTTAGATAATTATGTAGTACCAGAAGTACCTCTTAATAATTTATTAAATCAAAGTCCACCTCAAGGACCAGTTGGTATGTCTCCACAAGAAACAGCAAAAATGTCATCACAACAAGAGTTACTAAATTTAATGTCTAATAAAGACATCTTAAAAGAAATACCAGCTGATGATGGAGTAAGAAATCAATATCAAGTTGAGCTTGATGAATACATTAATAAGTCACCTATTAATATGGATACTTATAAAGAAGAGTTACCTATAGGTAGTGCAATCAATTTAGGAATACCATCTATTATGGAAACAGTTGTGCCTATGGCAGTACCAGGATTGAGTTTAGCTAAAAATATTTCTGACTCTTTCCAGAATAATTTTTCACCAAGTCCTTCACCAAGTCCTCAACCATCTATATCATCATTTACACCTGGTATTGATTATTCAAGTGTAAGAAAATTTGGAAGATAATTAATGCCATCACAAGAAGATATTTTAAACTCAAACGAAGCAGAGTTAATTCTTAACGCTGAAACTTTTAAAAGTGCAATCGAAGAACTTAAAAATGAATATATAAATTTATGGTTATCATCAAAAGAAGATGATATAAATAAAAGAGAAAATTTACACAAAGCAATTAAACTATTACCTGAAGTCGAAAGACATCTGCGTATTATCGTAGAGAAAGGTAAAATTACAAAAGCACAATTAGGAAGATTGCACAAAGTTGTGTAAAATTTAACATAGTATTGTTAAAATATTACTTTACATTTTTAAGGATAACTTATGACCAACAACGCAAAGCCGATTGGTTTACAAACAAACTTAGAACAGACAGAACAATCATTCGAAAGTTTTTTGACTCCAAATGAGCAACCAGAAAACGAGATAGAAGAACAGGCTACTGAAGAGTTAGTCAACGAAGAAGAAATCATCGAAGATGACGAACCCTTTGAAGAAGAACTAGAAGCAGCCGAAGAAGAAGACGAACCTCAAGAAGATCAAGTAGAAGAAGAGGAGTCCGAGCAACCACAGCTATATACAATTAAAGTAGATGGCGAAGAAACACAGGTCACGCTTGAAGAACTCCAAAACGGATACAGTCGCCAAAGAGATTATACGAGAAAGACTCAAGAATTAGCCCAACAGCGAAAAGCTATTGAGGCTAAATATCAAGAGGTTTCTCAAAAAGACGCAATTTATTCACAGTTGTTACCAAAGATGGAATCAACTTTGAAGGGCGAGTTAGAAAACGAGCCAGATTGGAACGCACTTTACGAAGCTGATCCTATTGCCTATGTCCGTGAAAAAGACATCTGGAATGAGAAAAAGCAAAAGTTACAAGCCGTACAAGCTGAGTCCCAAAGACTTCAACAAGAGTCTGCGATGGCACAACAGCAACAACTACAACAGTTTTTGCAATACGGTCAACAACAGTTGCTTGAACAAATACCAGAATGGCAAGATAACGAAGTGGCATCAAAAGAAAAGATGGCAATTCGTGATTACGGTGTTAATGTTCTTGGGTACACACCTCAAGAGATGGACAGCGTTTATGACTACCGAGTTTTACTTGGTTTAAGAAACGCATGGCTACAACATAAAACACAACAAGCGACTAAAGTGAAACCAACTGAAAAAAAAGCGGCAGCTCGTACAGCCCGACCTGGCACTTCAAATGTTCCCAAGTCAACAACTCCTGTGAAAAAAGCACGTCAAAAACTGGCTAAAACTGGAAAGGTCCAGGATGCAGCTAAATTATTTGAACAAATTTTATAAACTTTTTAAACATAGGAATATATCATGGCAAAAGTAACTAACGCATTTGATACTTATTCAGCGACTTCTGATAGAGAACAACTGAGTAACGTCATTTACAACATCTCACCACAAGCAACTCCTTTCATGAGTGCTATTGGTAAAAACTCAATCAAGAACGTAGTTTTCGATTGGCAAACAGAAACTCTACCTACAGCTTCAGGTGCAGGACAGTTAGAAGGTTTTGAACTTTCAAGAGCTGCTGCAACAGCTACATCTAGAGTTAGTAACGTAGCACAAATCTCATCAAGAGATGCAACTGTAACTGGTTCACAACAGGCTTCTGACCCAGCAGGTAAGAAATCTGAAATGGCTCACCAGTTAGCTATTATGGCTAAAGCATTAAAAAGAGACATGGAAACTGCTCTTTGTCAAAAAGGTGCTAAGACAACTGGTAATGCTACAACTGCTCGTGTAACTGGTGGTTTTGAATCTTGGATTACATCTAACGTATCAAGAGGAACTAACGGTGCTGGTGCTGGTGGCGGTGCTGCTCCAACAGACGGAACTCAAAGAGCTTTAACTGAAGCCTTATTGAAAACTGTATTACAATCTTGTTTCACAAACGGTGGAGAGCCTTCAATGGCAATCTGTGGTCCTGTAAACAAGCAAGTAATTTCTGGTTTCACAGGTAGAAGTTCAGCTAGACAAATGGTTGATGCAAACACAGTAGAGGCTTCTGTTTCTATTTACGCATCAGACTTTGGTGAGTTAAAAATCGTTCCATCTAACTTCAGTAGAGAAAGATCACTATTATTAGTTGATCCTGACTATGCAAAAGTTTCTTACCTAAGAGACTTCAAAACAGTCGACATCTCAACTGTAGGTGATGCAGAAACTAAAATGATTTTGGCTGAGTATGGATTAGAAATGAGCAACGAAGCTGCTCACGGTATAGTCGCAGACTTAACAACTTCATAAGTTAGTTAGAATTTAGGGGGAGCTTCGGCTCTCCCACCCTTATTCATATGGCAACAAAACGTACAATTACCGACCACAAAACTGGTTACAAATCAGAGTTCATTACTGAAGATGACAAGTTGGTTTATCATACGACTCAAGATGTTGCTCCCGTCATTGACCACGTTAAGAAACTAAGAGACAATACACCTAAGCCTGGAAAAGATATGCGACACATCGCTGAAGTACCCATGGTAATTTGGCAAAAAGCATTACGAGAAGGTTGGTCACAAGACCGTGCAAAATGGAAAGAGTGGCTCAACAACCCAGATAATAAAGTATTTAGAACTTGGCAAGGTAAAGTATGACATACGCAGAACTTAAAACAGCAATAGCAAATTATCTAAATAGATCAGATTTAACGTCTGATATAGATACGTTCATTGATAATGTCGAAGCAGAACTTAATAGAAGATTAAGAACTAAAGACATGATTAAACGAGCAACAGCTACAGCTGACTCACAATACTTAACAGTTCCAACAGATTGGATAGAGGCCATCAATGTAGAAATTACATCAAATGATTTTAGTCCTTTATTCCAACAATCTATAGAGTCATTAGATGTCTATAGAAAAGCAAACAACAACTCTACAGGTCAACCAGTTTATTTTGCAATGGTGGATGACTCTATAGAATTAGCACCAACTCCTGATGCAGAATATACCCTACAGCTAACTTACTATGCTAAAATATCTGCATTAAGTGATTCCAATACAAGTAACTTTGTATCAGTCTCACACCCAGATGTATATTTGTATGGTGCGTTAAAACACGCTTCAATCTTCTTAATGGAAGATGAAAGAATACCAATGTTTACGCAACAGTTTGAGAAAGCATTAGAAGAAATGAGGCTTGAGCAAGAGAAAGCTGCATTTGGTAAAGGTTCTTTAATGATGAGAAGAAGAACTTACGGAAAAAAACAAAAGAAAAATTATTACTACGGTAATTAAGAAAGGAGAATAGAATGGCTGGATTTTCAGATTATTTAGAGAACAAAGTTGTTGGTCATGTATTTGGTGGATCAGCCTATACAGCTCCATCAACTTTATATGTAGCATTATATACATCAGCACCATCTGATACTGGTGGTGGAACAGAAGTTTCAGGCGGAGCTTATGCAAGACAAACAGCAGCTTTTACTGTTACTAATGATACAGCATCAAACACATCAGCTATAGAATACCCAACAGCTACAGCCGATTACGGTACTGTTGTTGCAGTAGGTATTTTTGATGCTTCATCATCTGGTAACTTACTTGCTTATGGAAACCTAACAACAAGTAAAACTGTTTCTACTGGAGATGTATTTAGATTTAATGCAGGTGCTATAGATATAACTGTAGCGTAATATCATGGCTTCAGTAGGCTATGGTTTTGGTGGATACGGTAAGTCCTACTGGGGAACACCACAATTTGAATTAGCTGAAAGCTCAATCACAGCAACATCAAACCTAACTGCGGTTGGTGTTGTACCTGTAACTGGAGAAGTATCAATAACAGCTTCTTCTAGTGTTACTGCAGTTGGATTAGTACCCGTACAAGGTGCTTCACAAATCACAGCAACATCAAGTCTTACATCGACTGGTGTTAGAATTAAATTTGGTGCGACAAGCATATCATCAACATCGAGCCTAACAGCTGTAGGTACTCAAATAGATATTGGTGGCGTGCTAATGGCAGCATCATCAAGTCTTAGTGCAACAGGCACACAAATTGATGTTGGTGAATCAAATATCACCGCATCAACAAACGTAACTGCTGTTGGTGTCTTTATCGTATCAGCAGCAAGTCAAATAAATGCTTCAAGTGACTTAGTTGTTACTGGTTCATTGGTCCAATCTGGAACCTGTAGTATTACACAAAGCAGTAGTTTTTCTGCGATAGGTAGTTTAAAATGGGAAGACCAGACTGTAGCAGATACTATTTATACAGACCAAACACCAGCTACAACAACTTGGACAGATCAGTCCGCAACAAATACTGATTGGACTGACATTGCAGCATAAACAGGAATTAAATTATGGCAGACACATATACAACGAATTTAAACTTAACTAAACCAGAGGTAGGAGCATCTACTGATACCTGGGGTACAAAGCTAAACGCTGACCTTGATTCACTTGATGCGATCTTTGCATCTAATGGTACTTCAGTAGCATTAAACTTAGACGGAGCAGTAATTGATAATTCTGTCATTGGTGGCACAACTCCAGCTGCGGGATCATTTACAAGTTTAGATGCATCAGGAAATATAACAGTTGGTACTAGCGATACAATTATCGCTGAAAACAATATAAGATTTAAATCAGCAGGTGCTTCTTATATTGACCACTTTACTGTAGGACAAGATATTAATTTTAGGGTTTCAAACTCTTCATCACTTGATATAAATGCTTTAACAATTGATAGTTCAGGAAATATTGGATTTGGACAAACTAGCCCAGTAACTTTTGGAGCTGGTACAAAAGGACTTACTATAAATGGTTCAACATCTCACATTACTTGGCAAAATAGCGGAACGAATGTTGCCTTTGCATACAATAGTGGTAATAATTTTATCATTGGCTCAGAACAAGCTGGTAGTAGCACTATTTTTACTGCTGCAGGTTCACAACATATGCGTATTGATAGTTCAGGCAACGTTGGAATTGGAACTAGTAGTCCAAGTACTAAATTAGACGTAGTTGGTAGCGGTAAATTTCAACCAGCGGTAGGTGGTGGCGATGCTTTAGTAACGATAGCTCAAACCAACTCTAATGCTTATGTTCATGCTGGTGTAAAAATTAATGCTGGTAATGCAAATCCTTTTTATATTTATCAATCAGGAAGCTCTAATACTTTAAGATTTAATTACAACAGTTTATCTGATGCTGGTGGTCAGATGGTCATTACAGATGGTGGCAATGTTGGAATTGGAACGGCTAGTCCTGATACAAAACTTCATGTGCATAAAGGAAGTGCAGGTAGTGTAACAGCACTATCAGATAGTTCATTAGTTATAGAAAATAGTACACACAACTATCTGACATTCTTATCTCCAAACAATGTAGAAAATGCAATTATATTTGGAGATGCTGATAGTAATAATGTAGCTTCTTTCGGTTATAACCATTCTTCTAATCACATGGGATTCGCTACAAATGGCTCAGAAAGAATGCGTATTGATAGTGCTGGAACGATATATCAAGGTTGTACATCTCCAACATTGCATTCAGCAGTTACAGGTATAGTATTTACAAATGGATCATTAATAACTGACTCTACCAGAATTGATGGTGGTGCTATAACACTTTCTCAAAATTTAGCAGTAGATTCTGGAAATACTTATGCATATTTAGCTAATGGTGAAGGTAGTTATTATCAGCAATTTAATGGTAATCATTATTTTGCAACCGCAGCTTCAGGAAGTGCAGGTGCAGATGCATCACTTTCAACATTAATGACTATTGCTAATAATGGAGATTTACTTGTAAATTGCTCATCACTTCCTTCTGCTTCTGTAAAAGGGTTTGGTATAGACGCAAAAAGCACGATTGGAATGATAGTTACTTCATCAAGTGCAACTGGGGGAGATAGCCATATGCAAATGTTTAATCCCAATGGACAAGTGGGAAGCATTGTAACCTCTGGTTCAAGCACAGCATTTAATACATCATCAGATTATAGATTAAAAGAAAATGTAAATTATGACTTTAATGCTCTTGATAGAGTTGCACAATTAAAACCAGCTAGGTTTAATTTTATAGCTGATGCAGATACAACAGTTGATGGTTTCTTAGCGCACGAAGTACAAGACATAGTGCCTGAAGCAATTACTGGTGAAAAAGATGGAGTTGATAGTGAAGGTAATCCAGAATATCAAGGAATTGACCAAAGTAAATTAGTTCCACTATTAGTAAAAGCTATACAAGAACAACAAGAACAGATTGATGATCTTAAATCAAGAATAGAAACACTAGAAGGATAACATCATGCATTTTATAACAGATACAATAACAACAATAACTTACATAGTAACAATCGCATCTATCATCGCTGCCTTTACACCATCAACAAAAGATGATGCCTGGATAGATAAATTATTTGGTTACATTGATTTATTGGCATTAAATTTTAAAATAAAAATTTATCAAAAGGAGAATAAATAATGGCAAATACATATACATGGGATTGTAAAACAGTTGATGTTTACCCAAATCACGACAGTCACTCAGACGTTGTTTATAACGTACATTGGCGACTAAACGCAGTAAGCGACCAACAAGATGCTGAAGGTAATGATTACACAGCTTCAACGTATGGCACGCAGGCTATTAACGCAGATGATATAGAAAACTTTATACCGTTTGCTGATCTTACTAATGAAATAGTAAGTGGTTGGGTTACAGATGTTATGGGCGAAGATGAAGTTTCTGGTTTAAAAGAAAGCCTAGACAACAACATTGATGGCCAAATCAATCCAACAAGCGAAACAAAAACAATAGCAGGTTAATAATGCCTTTGCTACCAGTCACCCCTCCCGCTGGAGTAGTCACGAATGGAACGGACTATGGTAACAAAGGGCGTTGGACTGATAGTAATTTAATACGTTTTCAAAATGGTTTTTTGCGACCTCTTGGTGGTTGGGAAAAAATAAGAGATACAGCTTTAACAGGTACGCCGACAGGAATGTTTGCATACATTACTAATTCTGGTAAAAAAGTTTTAGCGGTTGGAACAAGACAAAAGATTTATGTCAACCATGCTGGAACTTGGTATGACATTACTCCTTCTGGTTTTGTGTCTGACCAATCAACAGACCCACTTGGATACGGTGCATATAACTATAATGTCGAAGACTACGGTGATGCTAGATCACAGTCTGGTTTATTCTTTGATTCTAAATCATGGTCTTTTGATAACTTTGGTGAAGACTTACTTTTCTGTTGTGCAAGTGATGGCAAGATTTATAAATGGTCACCTTCTGCACCATCAACTATAGGCTCACAGCTAACTAATTCTCCTACAGGATGTTCTGGTGTATTAGTCACCAATGAACGTCATGTGATAGCTCTAGGAGCTGGTGGCGACCCAAGAAAAGTACAATGGTCATCAAGAGAAGCAAGTACAACCTGGACAGCTGCATCAACAAATACAGCTGGTGATTTACAAATACCAACAGGCGGTAGAATATTAAGTGCCGTTAAATGGCAAACAGATGTCATTATCTTTACTGATACTGGTATCGCAAGACTTTACTATACAGGTTCTCCTTTTATATACGGTATTCAAGATGCTGGTACTAACTGTAAAGCTGCATCACCTAGAACAGTTGTAACTTCTGGTAACTTTTTAACATGGATGGGTGAAAACTCTTTCTTTGTTTTTGATGGATCGGTTAAAGAAATCAAGTGTGATGTGCATGATTTTGTGTTTGATGATATACGATATAACTATAGAAGATTATCTTGCGGTGGACATAACTCTAACTTTAATGAAGTAATTTGGTTTTTTCCAAAAGGTAGTGACCAAAAGACACCTAATAAATATGCTATTTGGAATTATGTTGATAATGTTTGGTCTATTGGTTCTATGGATAGAGGATGTTGGATAGACCAAGGTGTTTTTGATTATCCGATTGCTTGTGATTCACTTGGTAATGTTTATCAACATGAAAGTACAACACTTAGTAATTCTGAAAATTTAGGAACAGCCGTTCCGTATGCAGAATCAGGACCTATAGAAATAGGTAACGGTGATAACTATGTGCAATGTAACCAAATATTACCTGATGAAGAAGCTAACAGCTTACCAGGAGTCACATTAAGTTTTAAAGGAAGATTTACACCACTTGGTCCAGAAACAGATTTTGGAAGTTTTACGTTTGAAAATGATGGTTATACCGATGCAAGGTTTACAGCACGACAAGTACAGATGACAGTAACAGGATCAACCAATCAAAATTTTCAAGTAGGCAATATACGATTAGATGTAAGAAATAGAGGTCGTAGATAGTGGCAAGAAGAACGCTGACACGACCAGGTGAAGATTACGATAAGAACTATCTTAACTATTTAATATCAGAGATAGAATATCAAACGGGTATGACTTTCAACAAAGGTGAAAGAATACAAATAAATGGTGGTGATGCCACCGAGTTAGTATTGGTAAGTCCAAATGGAACGAAATATAAAGTTAGTGTCGCAGATGACGGAACACTCTCCACCTCCACAACAGTCTAAAGAAGACTGGGAAGTAGAGTTTGACAGGTTAGAGCATCATATTATTCGTGCAATAAAGCACCAAGATATGTATAATTTAACTGATATTAAAGAAAAAATAGGCCAAGGAATGTTTCATATATGGCCTGGTAAAGACTCTGTAATGATAACAGAGTTTGTAGAATATCCCAGAGTGAAAGTAATGAATTTAATATTCTGTGCTGGTGACTACAAAGAGCTAGAGTCAATGTTACCTAGCTTTGAACAATTTGCAAAACATTTTGGATGCAAAAGAATTTATGGTGGTGGTCGTAAAGGCTGGCTGCGAAAAATAAAACATCTTGGCTTTGAACAAGAATATCTGGTTAGAAAAGAATTATGAGTAAAGGAAAAAGCACAACTACAACAACGACTGACCCAGCACAAATGGAGATATACCAGGACCTTTATAGTAAGGCCCAAGGTATAGCTTCACAACCTTTTGTTCCATACACAGGTGCAAGAGTAGCAGGATTTAACCCAGATCAATTAATGGGATTTGGTGCAACAAGAAATATGTTTAATCAATCAATGGGTTTTGATCCTAGAAGTCAATTAAACAATTTAGCTTATATGTCTGCTCCAAGTGTTAATTTACCATTTGGTTATAATCAACCACAACAACCTTCTCCAATCTTCCAACCTATGCCTATTACTGGCGGCGGCGGTAGAAGACCAACTCCACCTATATCAATCGGTGGCCCAGGAGGCGGTGGACCTGTTTTTCCTTCACCAACTCCAGGTACAGGTTATGACCCAATGCCTAAAATGACAATGGGAGATGGAACAGACAGAAATAGACCTTTGGTTGGCACAGATTTAAGAGAGGCTGGATTTCTAAATATGCCTGAAGCAATTTTTGATGGACCACGAGTATCAATGGAAGAAGCAGAGGCTTCACTAAGAGCTGCTGGTGGTGGTAGAGGACCAGGATATTTTGGTGATAATCCAGAGGTCTTAGCACAACGACAAAAAACCAGAGAATCATTAATTGCTGAGGGATTTGATCCAGATAGACCTCTTCAAGCATTTGGTTCATCGGCTGACCCTAGAGCTTCAAGACCTAGAGGACCTATTGTAGGCGGTAATGTTCCTGGAGGCGGTGGCATTAACTACGGTGGTCTATTGCAACCTCCAACTCCTCCAAAACCAATACCTTCACAAGACTTTGGTTTTGGTCCAGGAATTAGACCATCAGAAATTATTAATTCAGATGGCACTATGACTGGTTCAGCAGGAGTAACTGTTCGTAGACCTGACCCAATACGAAATCCTATTAGACCAGGTTTACAGTCACAAACTAATCCATTTTCACCAACTCAATTAGGTCCAGCAGCAATGCAACAAGCATCAAACATAGCTCCAGTAGACTTATATAGTGGTGCTTCTGTTAATCGTGGTGATGTAAGAGATATAACACCAAGGTCTTTATTAGATACAGATATAGGTGCGTATCAAAACCCTTTTCAATCACAAGTTATAGACAATACACTCGGTGATTTAAACAGAGCAAGACAGATGCAAATACAAAGCGACCAAGATGCAGCAATCGGAAGAGGTGCATTTGGTGGTTCGCGTTCAGCCTTATTAGAATCAGAAACAAACAGAAACTTTGCAGAACAAGCTGGTAAGTTAGCTAGTAATTTACGTTCGCAAGGTTTTGATAGAGCAACAGGTTTAGCTGGACAAGATATAGATAGACAGTTTGGAGCAGATAGATTTATGTCTGATGCAGACAGAGCTATTGCTATGCAAAACGCAACCTTTGGTCAACAGGCTGGTTTAGCAAGACAAGGCTTGCTTGGTGATGTTGCACAAAATCAGGCAAGATTAGACGCGTCAAGATTTGCTGCTAACCAAGATGCTTTAAATAGATTTGGTTTACAACAAGGACAGTTTAATAATCAAATGAACATGGGAATGTTTGATGCTGCTAATAGAGCTGCATTTATGCAACCAGAATTAGAAATGAGAAACAGACAGTTCCAAGCTGGTTTATTAAGCGACCAATTAAGCGACCAATACAGAAGTCTTGGTATGCTATCTAGTATCGGTTCACAACAACAAGGACTACAACAAAGAGGCATGGATGCTGGTTACAACGAGTTCTTACGAGCGCTTGGTTACGGCCCACAACAACTTGGTTTATTGGCTCAAGGTGTTAGTGCGTTGCCTACGCAGAGTAATGTTAGTCAAAGTTATAAACCTGGAACTTTTGAACAAATAGGAGGTGCTGCTGGAGCTATAGGATCAATTATGGGTTTATTTTCTGATGAAAGATTAAAAGACAATATTACACTTGTTGGTAAATCTAAAGGACATAATGTTTACACTTGGACATGGAATGATGTTGCTAAAAAACTTGGTATTAACACACCTGAGATTGGTGTTATTGCTCAAGAAGTTGCACACATACCTAATGCAGTATTTGAACATGAAAGCGGTTACTTAACAGTTAATTATGGAGCTTTATAAATGGCAAATATATTTCAAAAAATAGGAAGTGCTTTTGGTCAATACGGTATGGATAATCGTATGCCAACAGATCAATTTTTGAATTTACCAAAAGGCGATAGAAGACAAATGCAAATTGAAGGCTTGCAAAAGTTTAGTGAGGCTATGAATCTTATTGGCGCACAACAATCTGGCGATCCGTCAAGAATTGCTCAAGCGCAAAACGCAATCAAACAAAGACAATTAGATGAAGAAGATGCTAAGAGGAAAGCAGAGCAGGAAAAAGCAATTAATGCTATGAGTCCAGAGCAACAACAAATATATAAAACTTTTGGTCCTAGTGCTGCATTTCAATATCAACAAAACTTGCAAGCTGGTGAAATAGCAGGAATGGCAGAACAAAGACAAATACAATCTTTAATTAATGCTGGTTACACACCAGAACAAGCAAACGCAATAGTTGTTGGTGGTTTAAAACCAAACGAGGTTAAAAACTTAAATGTTTCTTCAGGTCAAAGTATTATTGATGAAACAAATGAAATTGTTGAAACTTTAAACAAAGATACAGGTATGCAAAATGACTATTCTAATTTAGACCAAGCATTTGGGCCTGTTGATGCATTTCAAGAAAATATTATAAATAAACCATCAAGATTTTTATTTGGTGCTGATCCTGCTGGTGATACAGCAGCAGCTATAAGAGATAGAGATAATTTAAACTTAGAAATTTTAGCAACATTAGCAAATGATTATACTGGTAGACCAAGTAATTTACTTTTAGGCGAAATTAAAAAGAATATTCCAGAGGGTTCTGCAACTTCTGAAGCGGATGCTTTTCAAAAATATTCAAATTTTAAAATACAAACACAATCAAGAATTGCAAATTTAGAACAAGGAATTAGAAGTGAAAATGTTAGCGATGCTACGAAAGAAAAGTATAGAGAAGAATTAGTAAAATCAAAAACTTTATTAAAAAAACTAGAAGCAGCAACAGCATCGTTAGCTCCTAAAGATAGTGTTTCAGTAAAAGCAGATACAAATTTTGTATCCGAAGGAAAATATAACAACTATTTTATAAATAAAGGAAATGATTTTTAATCATGGCTACCTATCAAGAGCTTCAACAAAAACAACAAGCACAAAAAATATTTGAAGAGTTAAAAGCTGATGGCTTCAAGTTACTTCAAGAAGGTAAAATTGATGAACTTACTTTTAACACAAGAGTAAGAGATGCTGGTGTTGAGCTTGGTTTAATCGGCCCTAATGAATATCCTGGCAGACTTCCTGGTTTTGTAGAGCCAGTATTAGAAGTCGCTGGTGGTATCGGTGGTGCTATCGCTGGTATTCCTGGTGGTTTACCTGGCATGGCTGTTGGTGCTGGAGTTGGAGCAGGCGGTGGTTCACTATTAACAGATTTTATAGGAGATATAGTTTCTCCAAATATGCCATCACCTTCTGCTGGTCAAAGAGCAAAAGATGCGGTCATCACAGGAACTATTGATACTGCTTTAACAGCCGCAGCTCCAGGAGCAGGTAAATTTTTATCATCAACTATTAAAGAAGGAATAACTGGTGGTAAAAATATAATAACTAAAGGTGCTGATAAATTAGCTGGAGTAGTACCAAGTTCAGGTCAAAGAGTTGGTTTTGCTGAAAAGGCATTAGGTATTACTGATGATGCGGCTAAAAAAGCAGAACTACTAGGCAAGGAAGGTATTGAATTATCACTTGGTCAAGCAAGCTCATCTCCTTTTGTAAGAGGTGCTTATGATTTATCAAATCGTATGCCTTTAGCTGGTAAACCAGGACAAGCACAATTAAAAAATGTTTTTGAACAAGTTAATAAAGCATTAGATAAAAGAATATCTCCATCTGCAAAATTAAAACCATTGAGCGAGTCTGAAAGATCGGATTTAATCAAAGAAGTTGGTTTAGAAAACTTTAATACTTGGAGAAAATCATATTCAACAGTTTATAAAAAAGCAGACTCTATAAATAAAGCAAAGGGTGAGTTTTTTGATATGACTCCTTTAGCGAATACTGCAAATAGAGTTACTTCACCAAGTAAATTTACAGATGCTCCAAAAGAAATAGTAGATTTGTTAGATGAATTAAAAATTAACAAAGGTAATAAAATAAAATTTAATGATGTAAAAGCACTTGATACAAGAATTACAGATTTGTCTAAAAAATATGATCCAGCAGTATCTCAAGTACCAAATAATTATGCCTTTAGAACCGCAAACGCATTACTAGATACAATGAAAAGACAGCTTAGAGACCCAAGAGATGAAGCTGGTCGTTTATATTCTGCTGGTGATAAGATGTTTAAAAACTATATGCAAAAAGTAGAAAACAAAACAGGTAAAGAATTCCAAAGAGCATTAGGAAGAGGAGCATTAAGACCTGGTATTGGCAGACCTCCTACCGCAAGAATAGAAGACTTATATAGCAAAACTTTTGGTAAAAACAAAAGTCCAGAAGCAGTAAGAGAGCTGAGAGCTTTAGTCGGTGATAAACAAGTTAATGAATTGGCTGCAAATTATTTAGATGATATTTTTGGTAAATATATAAAATCAGAAAAAAGAGATTTTGCTAAATTATTTGATGAGCTTGGTTTATCAAATCCGCAAAGTATGCAGTATGAAGCTACTAAAGAATTATTAAAAACTTACAAACATACAAACATAGATGATTTATCTAATCTATTAGGTGCATTAAGAGAGTTCCCAGAAGTATTACCAGAAGTTAATCAATTTATACAAAGATCAGGTATGCTTAGAGCTGCTAACTCATTAGGACCTAGTGCTATGGTTGGTATGACAGGAGCAAGTGCAAGCGGTGGTATTGGTGCTTTTGCTGGTTTAGGAATGATGTATGGTTTAAACAGATTTTTATCAAAACCATTTAACAAAGAATTGATTAAGCAAGCAAATACTGGAAACAAAGAAGCACAAAAAGAATTCTTAAGAAAGTTTTTAAACTTCTTACCACAATCATTGCCAAGCGGTTTACCAGCTTCAACGGTTGCAGTACAACCCCTAGTTCCAGTTGTTGAGGATCAGATACTCGGTAACAACTAACATGACATACCATGACACGCAAAACGGAGCGGATAGGTAGGAGTGGAGAGTACCTAGCTTGCTCAGTTATTGCGAGAGAATCAGACACCGTCACAGTAATGCCTCATACATCCCATGCGGATTTAATCTTTGAATGGAAAAGTAAACTCTACCGATGCCAGGTTAAAACAGTTACACATATAGAAAAGAGAAAAAAAAACTGGCGATTTGATTTACGCAAAGGCAGAACAACAACAGGAAGACATTATAAAAAAAATCAAATTGATATTGTCGCTATGGTAAATCTTGAATACCAGACTATATGTTTTAGAGCCTTTTGTGATTGTCAAACCACACAAATCACGATAAAGGACGAAATTATGAAGTCGACCAATTCTATCCAAAGTTTTAAAGATGCTATGAAATCTTTAAGCATGACGGATATATGACGGATAGGTAGAAAAGCTATATGTTTAGCTTCTCTAAATACCCTAAAAAATGGCTGATTTCTGCGTGTGGGCCCTTAGCTCAGTTGGTAGAGCAATTCCCTTTTAAATATTTTTTTTTAATTTTTTAACTAATTGATAAAATTATATTTTTTTAAAATAACCCTTTGTTTCCGCCATAAAATCAGTTATATTAATACACTATAGGTAATTGAAATACACGTCTGTCCGCTCTTAAATGACGGATATATGACGGATGGGAGCAAACAATGGCGGCAAAATACACAACTGATAAACAAATAAATAGTCTTAAAATCTATCCAACTGGATACTATATTCATTGCAGAATTGATGGCAAAAGAAGAGAGAAAAAAATAGCACCAAGAAATGTATTAATAAACATTGCAAGAAAAGAAGCACAAAAGATATTAGGTTTAATTGCACAAGGTATTGATCCTTTTGAAGAAAAGAAAAAGAAACAAAAGGCAAATGAATATACAGTCGATAATATGTGGGAGAACTACATCAAAAGTTTGCAACATAAAAATCAAGAAACAAAAACAAAAGAAAATATTTATATAAAAAACATACAACCCTTCTTTGGTAATACTACCGCGTCAAAGGTTAGTAAAAGTGATTTAGTACAATGGTTCCAGGAGCTAACAAAAAGAAGTCCAACGGTAGCAAATAAATGTTTAGTATTTTTAAAAGCAGCTTACTACTATTCTATCGATGTATTGGAACTGTTAGATAAAAACCCTACTAAAAAGATAAGCAAAAACTATGAGGTGGCAAGAAGTAGGTATTACACAGATGAAGAAAAGAAAGCTATCTTTATAGAACTAGCCAGAAGATATGAAGAAGACCCTAGTCTTATATATTCAGTATCTAAAATAGGACTACAGTTCTTTACTGGTGCCAGAGGCGATGAAATATCTAAAGCTAAATGGAAACATCTAGTCCAAGATGAGAGAGGTAATAGAATAGAATTACCAGTTTTAGACCATAAGACTGGGTTAAAAACAAATAAGAAAAGAGTTATTTGGTTAAACGACCAGGCTATGAAAATTATTTATAAGCTAAATAATTTAACTAATAAGTCTGAAGACAGCACTATAGTTAAAGTAAAAAGTGTTAGAAAAATTTGGAATAAAACAAGAGAAGTATGCGGTTGTCCAGATTTACAACTGCATGATCTAAGACACTCTTATGCCTCAACAGCTATAAACTCTGGGAAGATGTCTACTAAAGAAGTTGGAACTTTACTTGGTCATACAAGTCTAGCATCAATGGATAGATATATGCACATCTACGACCAAACATCTACTACAAATGCCAGCTTAGTTGGTAATGCAATAGATGATGGTTCTGTAAAGTTAATTAATTAATCTAAAGGGTTACCGTCTGGGTCAACACCGTAGACCATTTCTAATTCAAGTTCGATATAGTGAATGGCTTTTCGTAAGTCTTTCACTCTATCTTCTTTTTCTCTGGTTACATACTTAACTACATTAGTTAAGTTAGGCGTTAATCCATTACTGTAAGCATACTCCAATGGTTGTATGCCTTTATCTTTGTAATGGCTTCCACCAATTTGTTTTTGTGTTGCTTTCATTCTGGCTCTATCCCACTCTTCAGGTGTTGCATTATCTATACTCATTTATTCCTCCAAATAATGATTTAATTTTATTGATAAATTTTATGTAATTTTTTTCTGTAGTTTAAATCTCAATATTATTTCTATTATTTTTGTTCAGCTACTTGCTTTATTAAAATTACATCGAGTAGAATATCACAATCACGAAGTAATAGGTAATAACATGGAAGAAAAAATATTTTTAAATCAAAACGAACTTGCTGAGCGTTGGGGAATGTCTCCAAGAACTTTAGAGAACTGGCGTTCACATGGCAAAGGACCATCGTATGTAAAGTTAGGCGGTCAAGTTAGATACAAGTTCGAGGAAATCAAAAAGCTAGAAGAATCATCACAAGTCGGAGAGTAACTTGGTCAACGCTAGAAATAAAGGTAGGCGTGGAGAACGAGAGGTCATTGATGAAATCAAAGAACTTTTAGGTATCCAATTAGAAGTAAACTACTCACAAACATTCGGCGGTGGTCACGACCTACTTGGCTTAGATGGTTTTGCAATCGAAGTTAAAAGAAGAAAAGTTATAACACCAGGAGACTTAAAAAACTTCTGGGAACAAACAACCACACAAGCAAAGAAGGTAAGACTCTTGCCATGCTTATGGTTTAGAGCTGATAGATCAGACTGGCGTGTAATGATTGCAAACACTTACGCCATCAAAAACAATTTATTTGAAATGGAAGATTTTAATATTGCTATGAATATTTCTACGGAACTATTTGCAGCACTAATCAGAGAGGAGTACGGACTTGTCACACGCGATATTGTCACCCAGTAGCATTAATAGAATTATTAGATGTCCAGCTAGTGCAAAGATAAACGCAGCTGCGGAACGTAAAGGTAGCATGGCAGCAGCTAGAGGTACTTCTACTCACGAAATGGTAGAAGCCTTGCTTAAAAACAGATTAGATGGAATTACATTATCAGACTACTATCTTGGTAGAACGGTAGATGTTGACGGATTTAGTTTTGATATCACGCAAGATGATATCGACATGGCAGAAATCTATGTTGAATACATTAATAGAAGAACTGAAGAACTAAACGGTAAATTACTTGTAGAAGAAAAAGTAAATGCTCCAGATATAAATGATGATCTCTGGGGAACTGCTGATGCAGTTATCCTGGGCGAAGGTAATAGAATGGTCGTTGGCGATTTAAAGTCTGGTGCATGGGCGGTAGATGTTGTGATGAACGAACAGCTAATGTGCTACGCCCTAGGTTGCCTATCAAGATGGGGTAACGAAGATACAGTCATAGAAATGACAATCATACAACCAAACAAAAAAGCCTTTCATAAAGATGGGCCTATACGAACTTGGGATATTCAAGCAGTCGACTTAGTTGACTGGGGTTTGAATATTCTAAAACCAGCTTGTGATGAAGCAATGGGTGATGAGCCTAGCTTTAATGCTGGAACTTGGTGCAAATTCTGTTCACACAAAGAAGTTTGCGAAACATATAAATCCATGGAGGATACAAATGGTAAATGAAAAGAAAGAGCAACCTCTTTTGAGTTTTACGGATAAAGACGGAAACCCAAGAGAGATATTTGAGAGAGACTTAACTGATAGAACAAGACCTATGGTTGAAGAAATCAGTAAAGACTTGCAAGCAGAGCAACAGTTAAACGAAGCCTATCAACTGGCAACTAAAACTGTGCATCACATGGAGTCGGTTAGAAAAAATGTAGCTAACACTTTAGAGAAGTTAGAAGCAGAACTACCGCCTTATAAAAAACCTGTGAAGTTAGAAGGTGTCACTAAGGAGATTAACTAATGTCATTAGCAGCAATACAAAAGAAAGCAAAAGCAAAACCAAGTATTGTCATTATCTATGGTCCTTCTGGACTAGGTAAAACAACACTTGCTGTAGGAAGTAAAAATCCTATTGTTTTGCAAACAGAAGAAGGTTTGGGAATCTTAACTAACAACAGAGACATCCCTCACTTTCCACTAGCAAGAGACTACGATACTTTTTATGGGTATCTAAAATCTTTAGTTGATGCAGATGAACTTGAATACAATACTTTGGTTATTGATAGTTTAGATTGGTTAGAGCCACTTATTCATGCAAAGACTTGTGAGGCACACAAACAACCATCGATTGAATCTTTTGGTTATGGTCGTGGTTATGCAGAAGCGTTGAAGTATTGGAGAGAGATACTTGATTTAGTTAATAGATTAAGAAACGAAAAGAAAATGCGTGTTGTTATGATTGCTCATAACCAAATTAAAGCATTTCACGATCCAAGCACCGAAGCATACGATAGGCATGAATTAAAAATGCATAAGGCAGCAAGTGCATTAGTCTTAGAGGCTAGTGATATGTGTTTATTCCTAAACTACAAAAAAGGAACTGTTAAAGTTCAAGGTAGTAAAGGTTTGACAAGTAAAACTGTTCAATCTGGCAGGGTGTTAGTGACAACTGAATCACCAGCTGCGGTTGCCAAGAATAGATATGGATTACCAGAAGAGATACCAGTCGTAGAAGAAGGCGATGACTTTATTGTTAGAGCTGAAAAGACTTGGGCTGAAATCGGTAAACTCATAGCGAAGTAATGGCAACGCAAAACGAAAAACTAATATTCTTTTTAACGAAAGCCAAAATATTGGTTGAAGATTGCATGGAAAAAAACGGAGATGATGACCTTATTCTCCCGTTAGGTGCAAACAGAGTCTTAGCAGATGTTGTTGACGCACTTGAAGAAGAAATAAGTCGAGCGAATGATTACGAGGAATACGATCCTGGGTAATTAAATATTAATTGTTAAATTTTTACGGAGGTAACAACATGGATTTAACAGAATTCGGTTTGGATAAATTAGAAGCTGGAGAAACATCTGGCGGTGGAGAAAAGGTAAAGCCTGGAAGATACAACTTTGAATATGCTGGCTCAGAAATGATTGAAGGCAGAAACGGTTGGAAGGCTTTGAAGATTCACTTTGATGTTGAAGGCGAAATAATAAAAGTAAGTCATGCTTTTACTATGGCACATAACAATGACAAGCCTGTTGAGATAGGCAGAGAGTCATTAGTTAAAATGCTAAATGCAATGGGAGTAGCGTCAATGAAAAATACTGATGAACTTCTGGGTAAAAAAGTAGAAGGTGAACTTGTCGTTGGTGAGAAAGGTTATTTAGAGATTGCAGATAACTTTGGTAATGGTTGGAAACCTTACGGAACTACAACTGCTAAAGAAAATGTAGACCCTAAAGAAGTATTACCAAAAGAAGAAATCTTCCCAAGCGATGTAGATGACGAAGACGACTTACCTTTTTAATAATGATGATCTCAAGTATCGGAGGCCAAGTTTATGTTCATACTGTCACGGCTTGGCTTCTCCCTTACTTCATATTCGCAACGGCAAAATTAAAGCTGCTTGTTGCTATGAACATCTTAAATTTATTGGAGAAGGTAAAAAAATGGAGCAAATTAAAAATTTCGCACAGATTAACGAGGAGCTGTTATCTGTTGCATTAAAAGATAGTAAGTCAACATATCTAGAGGTTTCTAAAAAAAATAATTCCTTTGTTCTGCATGAATGGACTAAAGAAGATAGGATAGATTTTGTAAGAAGGCTTGTGTCAAGTTATCTCAATAACTCCAAGGCACAGGCAGATGACTGACTTAACGCAATTTTATGGAGATAAAGGCGTTGTTATAGATGACAACTATGCCTTTAGTAATACAAGTAAATCTAATGCTGATTTAATTAATGAGATGCGTTCTCATGGTTTATTAGTTGATTTCTTAGATACAACAGGAAACTTAGTTAGAGTACCTGTAAGTGCTGGGCCGAATCATCGACCAGATAAAGGTGGGGAGCGTTCAGGATATTATGTTTATAACCAATTAGATCAAAACTTTGTATGCGTTTATGGTAATTGGCGTACTAATTTAGAGAACAAGTTTACTTCCTATAATCCTAATGAGATGTCTGCGGAGCAAAAAAGGATATTACAATCCAAGCTCGAGGAGGCACAAAAGAGGAGAGAAGAGGCTAAGAAAATACAACATGAGCAAGTTGCCGTATACGTTAAAGAAAAGTTTGCTGGTGCGAATGAAGTTATAGAGCATAAGTATCTCACAGATAAAAAGATTAAAAATTATGGGTTAAAAACGATTAATGGAAACCTATTAATCGGTGTGCATTCTATCATAAGAAATAATGATAATGGAACATTAGTTTCAGAAATAAAGTCACTTCAATACATTATGCCAGACGGAAGCAAAAAGTTTGCTGGAGGTGGGGAAGTTAAGGGAAATGTTTTTCTTATTGGTTGTGAAGCATTTGAATTACCTGGTTTAGAAACGATTATTTTATGTGAAGGATACGCAACAGGAGCTTCTATATACGAAGCTACAGGCATACCTGTCGCCGTGGTATTCTCTGCAAATTTCTGTGTCTCTGCGTGTACGAGATTGCGTTCTATAACGGGTGCAAAGTTTATTATTGCACTTGATAACGATACCTCTGGGATTGGTGAGAAATGTGCCAATGAAGTAGTTAATAGTATTACTAATGCAGTTTCCAGATTGCCTTCTATTATTGGTGACTTCAATGATTTGTATTTGGAGAAGGGATTAGAACAAGTTAAGTTAGAGTTAATAGAGTCTAAGTTTAATATTAGACAATATGCTATTCGTAACTTGGTTGAAGAGCCAAAACCAATAGAATGGTTAGTAGATAGTTTTATTCCTTTTGGTAAACCAGGAATAATTGCGGCAGTTGGTGGCGTTGGTAAGTCTTTATCAATGATTCAGTTAGCTCTAGGTATTGCAACTGGCGGTGATTGGTGGGGTAAACATATAAAACAAAAAGGCTCAACTGTAATTTTTGCAGCTGAAGATGATCTTGGCGAAGTACACAGAAGGATTGCATCATTAGACCCATTAGGTTTGCGGTTTAAATCTGAATACGATGTTTATGTATTTCCTATTCCAGAACAAAAAGAGCCAATGATATTATTAAGAGAAGAAGGGGTAACATCACAAGCGACTGAATTAGTAGAGGAATTAAAGACAATACCTAACTTAAAACTGGTTGTATTCGACCCATTACAAGCATTTACTACTGGAAATATCAGTTCAAGTAATGAAGTTGGCCAGTTATGGGGTAGTTATTGTGCAAATATAAGTGCCAGATTAGGTGTTACGACTCTTACTGTTCATCACTTGGCAAAATCTGCCCTTACGAATGATTCAGACGATGCACTTTCGCACCGTGCTGAGATAAGAGGAGCATCAAGTATTACAGATAGTGTTCGTTTCGCGATAGCCATGTGGTTAGCGGATAACGATACTTGCGAAAAGATATGCATGGAGCAAGGCATACCAGTTGACAGAATGGCGGTAGTAAAAGCCAGTCTAGTTAAAAGTAATTCTGGAAACGTAGATTATGCAACTAAGACGTTGGTTAGACGTGGTGCAGTTTTAGAAATTTTAGAAAATAATAAATCCTTTGATTGGGATTAAGGAGAAAGGAGAATGAACGGAAAGGGAAGCGACCAACGACCAAGACAAATAGATAAGAAAACTTTTGAAGATAATTGGGATAGGATTTTTGGTAAGAAAAAGACCAAAAAAGAAACCAAAAAGAAAGATAAAGGGAGCAAATAATATGAGTGAAACTCGAACAGTAATTAACCAGATTAAAAAACAAATTGAGCAAAATGAAATATTAATTGAAGCGATTGAGCGTTACAGAAAACAACAATTACAGGCATTAAAAAAGGAAATTTTAGCTCTTAAAACTGATGAAAGATAAAGATATTACAGTTTGGTTTAGTTGTGGTGCGGCAAGTGCCGTGGCGGCTAAAAAAACTATTGAGCTTTATGGTGCAAATAATCGTATCAGAGTTGTTAATAATCCTATTAAAGAAGAACATCACGACAATCAAAGATTCTTAAAAGATATTGAAAAGTGGTTAGGTATAGAGATTGAATATGCAATTAACCCCAAGTTTCCAGATCAATCATGCGAAACAGTATGGAGAGAGAGAAAATTTATGTCTGGCAACTTTGGAGCGCCATGCACATTACATCTAAAGAAAAATGCTAGGCAAATATGGGAAGTTAAAAATAAATCTGATTATATTGTCTTAGGCTTTACTGCTGATGAAGAAAAAAGAGCAGAAAGATTCAAACTTACGCAAAGAGATGATTTGCTTACAGTTTTAATTGATGCAGGTATAACCAAGCAAGGGTGTTTTGATATTTTATTAGATGCTGGAATTAAATTACCTGAAATATACTCTTTTGGTTATCCTAATGCTAATTGTATTGGTTGTGTTAAGGCTAGTTCTCCAACTTATTGGAACTTAGTGCGTAAGACATTTCCAGATGTATTTGAGCAAAGAGCAAATCTATCAGAAGAATTAGGAGCTAACTTAGTTAGGTATAAAAATAAAAGAATACCGTTGAGAGAATTGCCAGTAGATGCAAAAGGTAGAGACTTAAAATCTTACAACTTTGAGTGTGGTATTTTTTGTATTATTGAAGATGAGGAGGATTAGCTATTGGATACACGGGTAGCCAATTATTGTATATATGGGTAGCCAATAATTGGCTATACGGGTAGCCATATATCCTAGACTAGACTAATAGAGAGATTGAGCCTTTCGGCTCAACTCTCAGGGATAAAAATATCAGTAAAATTTATGGATAAAGTTGGGTTGAAATTGAAGCGGATATTAGTAAAACGTTTCACTTAATTTTTTTCAGTGGAGGGTGAAAAACAATGAAGCAGTTAAAAGATAGAATGATAAGTGTTCGAGATCAGTTTTATAAGAGTAGAAGGCAAAGAGGATTTATGTCGTTCTGGTGGACTAGTCCGCTACATGTGATTGTAGTGTTAGAAGTTGCTATTGCAGACGTGAGTGGCAAGAGCATTAATTTTGAAGCAATAGTGAAACTATTGCCAAGCAGTATGGGGAGTAGGTCGACTGTAGCATCGGTGTTAGATGATTATGTTGAGAGAGGATATATGTGCAAGGCGGTAGGAAAGGATAAGAGGAAGCGAGTGTATAGAATGTGTAAGGAGTCGATGCAGTTATTAAATGAATGGTTTACTGAGAGGCAAAGAAGCCTTAAGGCGGTTAGTTAGTTGAAAGAGCAGAAATGGTGGTTGGTGGTCGAGCCAATCGGTGAGCCAGAAAAGAGCGGGTTGATAACCTACGGTGTAGCCATGAAGTATAAGAGTTACTCGAAGCTGAAACAGGTGGTTTGGAAGTGGTATAAAAAACATCTGGGCAGCTCGGAGATTAAGGCGAGAGAGAAGCTGGTATTGTTTGCGTTGTGCGAGAGGTATTCAGCTCAAGATTATTCTAGCCATGATGCGGTTAGCTACTTGGCGTTAATGGTGGGAATGAATAGGCATACGGTTAGTAAAGGTATCCAGAATCTTATGGATCAAA
>Ga0208644_1000401_pt1 | contig 36042 bp, 58 predicted proteins | sample VirMetDEL_Nov_18_FD_184517 | JGI IMG/M metagenome (GOLD analysis project Ga0208644, IMG submission 184517) | Aqueous microbial communities from the Delaware River and Bay under freshwater to marine salinity gradient to study organic matter... | ecosystem: Environmental > Aquatic > Marine >...
AACTTGGATGGGAGCCACAGCAGGTTCAAGCAGCAATATGGACATCTCAAAAGGCAAGACAAGAAGGAACTGATGTAAATGCAGCTGGTTTTAATTATGCCAACGCTCTAGAAAAGTCACTTGGTCAAATAAGCTGGGAGTCTATCCCAGGAGCAACATCTGCACATATGCAAGAGATGTTTAATGCTCCATATGAACAGCTTCAAGAATATCATGTTGCAATATCAAAAGCCCTACAAGATGAAAATGGATCAGATTTTATTGCCAATACTTTAGGAATACTATCTCCTGGAATAGTTGAAGCACCAGGATTTTTTGAGGGAAAGGTCAGCCCAGGATCACAAACAGAGATAGCCCTTACAAAAATATACAAGGCAGACCCAAAAACTGAATTTGCAAAACTAGAGCCAGCAGCAGAAAACTTAGCAAAAGCATACTCAGCAGCTATTGGAATACTCTTGAAGCAGGACGGTGTTGGTTACCACAAACCCTTTTACCAAAAGGGAATAGCCAAGGGTAAGTTAAATGGCATGGATATTAATATAGGAAGACCATTAACTGAAAACGAAACACAGATGATTGCAGAGGCAATGGAAAAAGAGTCAGGAGTTAAAGACTACAACCCTATAGGAACTTCAAATGGGGCGAGGTTAATCAACTTCTCATACCTTGACATACCAAACTTAAAATTTAAAAAGATTGTAAACAATGTTTTAGATAGTGTACAATTTGAAAATAACGAAGAATATGTTGCTGGACAGTTTGCTTCCAGCGAAGGATATCTTTCTAACGACTGGAGTAAAGACAAAAATGGCGAAGGGTACATTCAAAATATTGGACGAATCTCACCCGATCTTCAAGGAAGGGTTGAGAATATCGTCAGGGAACTCAAACAGAGAATTGATGAAGTCGATCAAACCTTCTCAGAAAAATACGGATGGACAAGAGATGAATCAATCAACTCAGAATACAAAGGACCAGCAGACCTAACGCCACCAACCTTAGCTAAAAAGGTTTTACCAGAAGAGTCTCCAGACTTTAACATATACGAAACACTTACAGCAAATGATGCGTCTGTTATGTTTCAAGCATTCTCAACATTTCAAGAACAAGCTGTAGATAAGCTTGATAGGCTTAAAGAGTTTGAGAAAAAGTTTTCAGAGTTTATAGATCCAGAAGAAATGAAAAGACTTTCTGTAATAAGAAAGACAGATGTATATCATGGAAAAGTTAAATATGGTATGGATAATGCTGTAGAGGCTACAACAAAAATTAGTGAATTTTTAAATGACAAAAATATATCCAGAGAAGACTTTAATATATTCCTTAAAAATATTCATGCACCAGAAAGAAATGCAAAGATCAATGAAAAATATAATGCTGAGCTTCCGGGACTAGAGGCAGAACTTTTAGCTGAAACAGACAAGAAAAAAAGAACTGTTTTAAAAGGAAAGATCACAAAAAGAAAAAATGTTTTAGCAAAATATCAAGACAGCGGTTCCGGAATAAAGACAGACAAGGCAATTGAAACCTTAGATAAATTTGGAATTAAGTTTAATGAAAAAACAGGGAAGGCAACAGCAAACAATCAAAGAGGAAAAGATCTTTTAGCTGCTTTCAAATTGTTAGAAGCGTATCAACAAGATACATTAAATATATATAGAGATCAGGATCTTGTAGACGAACAAACCCTAGAAGACTGGGACAGCTCATATAAATATTATGTACCCTTAGTAGGTTTCTCGGTTGAAACTATTGAGGGCAGCTCCCCAAAAACAGGCGGAGGGGGCATAAGTGTTTTTGGAAGAGAGGTTCTGGAAGCCAAGGGAAGGACATCAGAGTCTGGACCCCCTCTTGAGCAAGCAGTTATAAGAAGACAGTCCGCCGTGGTTCGCGGGGAGAAAAATTTTGTTGATAAGTCTCTTTCTGAATTGGTTAATAAATTCCCAGATAAAAAAATATGGCAAGTAAGAGGTGTAAAAAGAAATGAAAGACCTCACGCATGGGACGGAAGAGAATCAAAGATAGGATTTAAAGAAGGCGGCAAACAAAAGTTTATTGTTATCAGAGATGAAAGGCTTGCTAAAGGATTAGACTCTTGGGGTAATAACAGCTTGCACTGGAGCCTTGGTGTAATGAGGGGTTTAACAGGAACACTTTCAAGTTTATATACATCACTTGCTCCTGAGTTTGTTGTTGGAAACTTCTTTAGAGATTACCAAACAGGTTATTTTAATTTAATTAAAGAACAAGAAATAAAAGATGGAAGAGCCCAGGGTTTAAGTTTAACAAAGGCATTTAAACCAAATAATATTGCCAAAACAATGAGACAGCTTAAAGATGGCTATGTCACCGGAACTCTTAAAAATAAAGATCCAGAAACATATAAGTTATTTGATTCTTTTAGAAAATTTGGTGGTCAAACTGGGTATGTAAACGCTAAAGATATAGATCAAATAGAAAAAGCAATGGAAGAGATGTCGCTTGCTCACTCCGGGAAAAAAAGAATTAGTGCCAAAAAGCTATATAACTCCACATTTCAGTTTGTCGAAAACATTAACAATGCTGTAGAAAACACTGCAAGATTTGCAGTATTTAAAGAATATATAAATGCAGCCGGAGGTGCTAATAAGGCATCTAAACAGGACTTTGATGATGCAGCAGTTCTTGCCAAAAACCTTACAATAAACTTTAACAGATCAGGGAAACTTGGACCATTGGTTAACTCCTTTTATATATTTGCAAATGCATCCGTTCAGGGATCTGTAAATATGTTCAGGGGAATGAATCCTATTGGATTCCAGGATGGGAAGATGGTTTGGTCTGGAATGTCTAAGTCTTCAAGAAATATAATAGGAGGCTTAACCGGTCTTGGTGCGTTAGTACAAATGTATTCTATGCTTATCTCAGATGAAGATGAAGATGGAAAACTTCTTATAGATAAAATACCAGATCATGAAAAAGAAAGGTTTATGGTTGTTCCAATTCCTGGAGTTAAATACAGAGATGGAGAAATAAAATTTAATAAATATAGTAGAAGATATACTGTAGATGGAAAACCTTTTGCTGTAGCAATACCATTACCCTATGGCTATAACATATTTTATAACCTTGGAAGAATGGGTGTAGAGGTTTCAAGTAAGCCTGTTCTTGGTTATCAAAAACGAACTCCTATAGAAATGAGTAAAGATATGGCTGGAATAATATCTGGTGCATTCTCCCCAGTAGGAATAGGATATTCACAAGATCAAGGTATTGATATAGTTAAAACGATTGTTCCATCAATAGCCAAGCCAATCTATGAATCTAGGGTTAATGAAAAATGGACCGGTGCCCCAGTTTATAAAGAACAATTTCCAGGAACAGCAGAGATTCCAAAGTCTTCTAGAAAATTAAAAAACACCAATGAGTTCTACAGAGAATTTACAATGCTAATTAACGAAAAAACTGGTGGAGGAAAGTTTGATAAGGGAATAATAGATTGGAGCCCAGATAAAATGAAGTTCTACTTGCAGTCATATCTTGGTGGTATGTACACAATGGCTGAAAGAACTGCTTCAATAAGTAATAAGGTTTATGACAATTTAGTTTTGGGAACAGATCAAAAAATAGAATTAAACGAAACACCATTTATAAGAGTGTTAACAGCAGAGCCAATGGATTATGTTGATGCATCTAATTTCTATGACAACAAAGAGATGATAGTGCAAAAGGCTGGAGAGTATCTTAATTACAAAAAAGATAATGATAAAGCAGCGTTGCAAGACTATATTGAAAGAACTGGTTTTGATAAGGAATATCTATCTCTTAATGATGCTGCAAAAAAAGCGGACTCAGAATTAAGAAAGCTGGGGTCGAGGGAAAAAACTATTCTCAACCTTAGAGAAAAAGATTATGTTAAATACGTAAGACTGTCAGACGAGATAGACATGCAGAGGCATGACATACATCTTAAATACAATAATATCTTTGTCAGAGGTTTTGAGAAAATAGAAAAGAAAAAGAAGAAAAAAGAGCAGGACTAGCAAACATACTAATGAGGGAGGTATGAAAAACATTACCAGCCCTGCTGAAGGTTTAAGTAACTAAGATATCAGAGTATTACTTGCCTCACAAGCATCGCTCAAATAATCTTTTGATAGGTGTGCATACCTATTTACTATATTGAAGTCGGACCACCCACCAAGATGTTGTAACGTATGTAAAGGAGTACCGTTTTGTACATGGTGAGTAGCCCAAGTATGTCTGATGTCATGCCATCTAAATCCATTAAGACCAGCTCTATCTAATGCACTATACCAAGCCGTGTTAGAAGCTCTGTTCATTTTTCTACCAGCATAGGTGAAAACATAAGGGCTAGACCTATCAATTGATTCTAAGAGCTCTCTGCATTTAGCATTCAAAGGCACTGATAAGCCTCTACCATTTTTAGTCTCAGTTCCATCTATTGATATCTGATCTTGTTTTATGTCTGCCCATTTAAGATTAAAGCAGTTGGACATTCTAACCCCAGTGAGGAGTGAAAATATAAATGGTTTCTGCAAATGAGGGGGAAGCTCTTTTTGCAATTTTTTTATATCTTCAAGAGTAAAATATTTATTTCTTTTAGGGGACTCTTTTACTCTTTTTATAATGGGCTTAGTGTCCAACCACCCTAACTCTTCATATGCATACATAAGTATTGCACGGAAGTAGTTTAAATATCTGTTGACTGTTCCTGGTGCTCCTTGAATACCAGATCTAGCCGCAGCTATTTGTTCTTTAGTAATATCTTTAATGTCCATGTTTTCAAACAATGGCTCAAAGTATTTTCTATAGGTAAAATCATTCTTACCCATTTTATTAAATCTATAATATTGTTTAATTGCGTCAGTTAATGTTTTCATTTTTTATTTTTTGCAACTAATATTTTTTCATGCTGAGTCCATATTTTTTTAAACTCAGGGTCTTGTGATTTTTTTTTAGCTTTTTTTATTGCGTTAATTTTTTTTGTTAAACCATTCATTGTTTTCCCCTATTAAATATTCTGTGTATACATTATAAACATGTATTACACACTATTGTCAATAACATATTTTTTAAATAGGTTTATAGGAATAAGGCAAGCTTTTTTAGTTTGAGTGTCTCCCTCTCCCAAAACATCTTTAACCTTTATATTATTTAACAAAATACATTCTAATATTTTCTTTGGTTTTATCCACAAGTTTTTTACGCCAGTGTGTATGATCCAGTAGTCAGCCTCAGTAGAAAGCAAGGCAGATGGTTTGCCAAACATATACAGCTCAATAATAATGTTGCCAGTCTCTTGGCTCTTGTAGTCAACCTTAACTTCTACTTTAAGATTTTTCTCTGGTATAAATATGTCGTAAGGTTTGAACTTTCCTGGTATCAGAACAGCACTAGGATATTTTTTATGAATTGATTTTAAGATCTTGTTTTCTAACTCTTGCCCAGTTAGAAGATCTTTTTGAAAAGCTCTACTCGAACTTGTTTTTAATTTCTGCGTAGTCATTTTCAGACATTATTGACTGCACTGATATATCATTAAACTTGTGTTTTGACTCAGCTATCTTGTTCAATAATGCTATGCATTTATGATCTTGTGGATACATTTCTGATTGATGGGTAGCGACTTGAGTTATTCTTTTTATCACATCGCCAACAGTCAAGTTGTCTATTGTTTTCAATTTTTGTAGTTCCCTCCATCTATCTTCTTGAGAAGACACCTGCCTTATTTTATAACCTTCAGCGGCATTCTTGATGTTTATAATTTTTCTTTTTAATTCTGGAAGTTTATTCCACTGGCGGATTTCATCCTCGTGTCTACCACAAGTCTTACATCTAATATCGCCTATTGTTGTGGAGCAGACTCCACCATTACAGGGTGACCCTGATAGGGAAGACTCCCCTAATACAGATGAGAGCCTCTCAGAACCTGAGAGACTCGTTTCTAGTTTTGCATTCATTTGCTTTCTTTAGATGAACCAGCTCCATTTGTGTTCTTTGTATCTGATTCTACCGCATCTTCAGCTTGTTGTACAACCGTGTACTTCTCTGGGAGAAGACCCGTAAGCTGATTCTGATCAACTTGATTACCTAATTGTACAAGCCTTATAATTTCAGTAAGCAAAGGCATAATGTTGCTTGAATGAAAGTTAAGAACATTCAAACGATTAATTGCTTCTTTAGATAGGCTATCGACTTCATACTCTCTAGCCTCTCCATCCACATTTAAGGTGATATTTTTTACAGCCTCTTCACCACCAGGCGTTACAATTTTACCCATAGTTCCTCCTAAAAAGGTAAGTCATCTTCTGTGATGTCCTTTGGAAACACCTCATTAGATTTTGGTTTAATACTCTGACTATCTTTAGGTGTTATAGCAAAGCTTAAGGCTGGTGCTTTTTCTGGAGCACCTGGAGCTCTTCTCCACGCACTTACCCAAAAATCTACTCCATCCACATTAAGCTCACCCCTAAAGTCAGGATGTCTTTCAGTTTCTTTTTTATCGTTTTTCCAAATCGCACCACGATTTTTATTATCAAATTCTGCCATTTTATTTCTCCTTATCAGCCCAGTCATCTAAAATCTTGTTAACCATATAAGCAACTTTACGATCATAAAACCTATGACCAGCCTTTTTAGTGGCAGACACTAGTTTATCGTAAGTAGATTTATTAATCCTTGAACTAATTGATTTTTTTTCATTTTTATTAATAGTCATTTATTCCTCCAGTAGTTTGGTATAAATTCTGGTGTCGCCCTCTGACCTATAGCCTTCCATAATATCAAAAGGAATATCCTGATCCTTTACCAGTCTGGCGTAGTTTATTCGACCCCTAGCTTGTGTCATATGACATTTCACTCTTGAGGTACTAAATGCTCCTCCGTGCTTTTTTACAGCCTCGGCAGAAAGTTCTTTCTTTCTTTTATCAAGCAAGCTTTTCCTTTCGTTAAGCTCATTTAGTTCGGTAAGTACATCTGCTAATTGTGATGTATTGTCATCATCATCAACAGGTTTGTAGTTGACTCCTGGTTCTTGTTTTGTTTCTGACCACATAGCAATATATTTTGGATCTTTAGACGCATCTGCATACCAATCCATAAATTCTTTTGCTTTTGGTATATATATATCAGCCCATCTAGGATCTCTTTCAACCCATTCTTGATAGTGTTCATGCTCATACCATTGAAAAAACAACATTTCATCTATATCCATGCACTCCATACCCATTTGCATTTGATGCCAATAGTTTCTTTTTTGTTCTTGTACATTTTTGACGGGCTTTGTTTGTGGGCATTTAATTTCTACAGCAGAAACTTTTCCATTTCTACCAGAAACAATTACTCCATCTGGAGACATTCCCAACCAATCATGTTTTGGATGCACAACAAAAGATGGTTGTGTAATTTTGTAGCCCATGCTTTTTAATTGTTCTAAAGCAACTGGCTCGTGGTCACTACCATATGTTATTGCAAACATAGCTCTTTGATCAAAAGGGTCCTGAGACAGGTTGTGAGCCTCTCTGTAGATATCTCTACCTAAAGCCTCCCATTGGTCTCCTTTTGCCCACATACACTCTTTAACGGCACGAGGTAGCCTCGTTCCTGTAATTCTATTTTTTCTTTGATCATGCCACTCAGGCGTTCCTTGCTTAATCATTTTTATAAACCTTTGTAAAAGCTAGTATAAGTTGCTTCTTGGTTTCATCGTCACCACTAAGGTTGGCTACCTTTTCATACTTTTTATAAATTTCTTTTGCTTTTTCCTTGTTTGCACATGCTTTAATTTCTTTAGTAAAGTCCTCAACCATGCTTGTTGTTTCATCTTCCTCTTCCGCCGGAAAGCTCTGATCAATTCCTTCAAGCTCAGGCTCAACCACTCCCTCAAAGGGTACGCAGAATGTTTCTAACAGTGCGTTACGATATGCAAAAGATCTTGCAGATTCTAAATCTTTTCCCTGTTGGGACTTACTGTGTCCCACATAAGACCTATCTACAAAAGAACCATCTTCAGTACAAATAAATCTAAGGGTTCCAACAACTCTAGTTAATGTTGATCTACCATCATCTAGAAATTTAGTTGATACCTTAAGATCAGGCTGAACCAAAGTTAGAACATTATTGTCATGCAGTGGTTTTGAAAAAGATTGTATGATCTGATCAATACCCCTGTATTTATATTTTTGAAATGTATTAACGCCCTCTTTTGCAATTGGGTTTTGATACATGTAGTTTTGCACATTTTTAAGTGCTGTATATATTTTTTGATTACTCATATAAACCTCCTGCATGAATTGTAAACTTTTATTAATTTAAAAACAATACTTTACAATGATTAATAATTAAAGTTAATATACGCAAGTGAGGGAAAAATATGTCGCTTGAATACATTACAAAAGTTTTACGGGTTGAGGTTAATTCAACACAAAAGCTATTGCTTATTGTTCTGGCTAATTACTCAGATGAGTTTGGTTGTTCTTATCCCTCCCATAAAAAGTTGACTGAACTTACTGGGCTTTCCCTCACAGCTATAAAAGATAATCTAAAGAAACTTAGAGACATGGGTCACATAGAATGGGACCAAAGAAAAAATACTAGCAATTATTACAAAATACTAGGGGGGTCGGCAGACGCCTATGGGGGGTCGGGAGGTGGCTACAATACTAAAGCTTATACTAAAAATGAATTTATATTAGATATTGATTTGATAAATGAAATTTTTAAAAGCAAATGTGATCAAGCATTTTATGTTCATTCACAAAACGCTCACAAATATGTAGTGCCTTATAAAAAACTAAAAGAAATAGCTAAATCAAAAAAAGGATATGTCTCTCCTAAAACGGGGAGAAAAATAGATTTCACATCAAATGATTTTTGGGAAGCATATTTTGAAATAGCTAACTCAGAAGGTCATAAGAAATGGATAAGATCTTTTTGGAATGGAAAGCCAACACTTGGAACAATGCTAGGGATTAACCAGTTTGACGCAATTATAGAGAGGAGACATGGATAAAGAAATATATGAACTGGAAGCAAATTTATTAGGGGCTATGGTTCTTGATCATAAGAGGTTTATGAAAGCACAAGAGGAGGGACTCTTGCCAGAAGACTTTGAGAACAGCTCGTATAAAAAAGCATATGAGGTAATGATAGACAACCAAGCATCAGACATAGTCACCTTGAGAAACAATATAAGCGATGATTTTGTTTTTGATGATATAAGACAGGCATCAGCTTATTGTATTAGTGCGGCTGGATATACACATTGGATTAAAGCAATGCATGACAAAACCGCTAACAACAAGTTGATGCAGCTTTCCTTGAAGATACCTGAAATAGTAGAAGACAAAATAACAATTGAGCAAAAGGTTGATCAGGTTAATCAATTGCTGATTGAAAACAAAATTACAAAAAATACTGAGTCACCAAAATCAGTTAAAGATATTTTGTCTGTTGTAAAGCAAGAGCTACAAGACGCTAATCTTATTGAACAAAAATTAATAAAGACAGGTTTTCATAATATAGATTCAAGGTTAAATGGTTTTAAAGATGGTGATCTTATTATTGTTGCTGGTAGACCAGGAATGGGTAAAACAACATGGGCTTTAAATATTGCAACAAACAATATACTTAAGGGCAAAACAGTTTTAATTTTTTCATTAGAGATGACTAACGAACAGTTGATTAAAAAAATAATTAGCTCAGAGTCTAATCTTTCAATGAAATCTTTATTAACAGGAAATCTTACACCAGATGAATGGAATAAGTTTAATGATATTGAAAAGAAACTATCTGATTCAAATTTATATGTGTATGACAAGTCACCAATAACTATTGAAACGCTTGTAAACAAAACAAAAGCAATACAATCTATCAAAGATATAGACCTAATAGTCGTTGACTACTTGCAATTACTTATGACTTCTAATAAAGCACCAAGTAATTCAGATAGCAGGGCGGCTTCAATGACCTATATCTCCAATCTTCTGAAGGGGCTGGCTAAAGACGTTGGCTGTCCAGTAATCTCGTTGTCTCAATTAAATCGGGGTGTGGAGGCGAGAGTGGACAAACGACCAGTCCTTTCAGATTTAAGAGATAGTGGCTCTATAGAACAAGATGCTGACATGGTTATAATGTTATACAGAGAAGAATATTATGATTCTCTAAACACAGGACTGGCTGAAGTAATTGTTAGAAAAAATCGCCTAGGTGAAACGGGTGACTTTAACTTAGCCTTCGATGGAGCTACATCAAAATTTTTAGACCCCGAAGAGGAGGCATTCGGGAAAAAACAAACAAGGAAAAAAGACTATGGAATCATCTGAAAACTTTCATCAACAGCTAAGAGATATAATACCAACTATATCAGAGGCTAGGGTAAACGTACTTAAGGCAGAGGTAAATCTCAAAAGAGTATTCTGGGTAGAGCTATGCCAAGCTAAAGACGATGGAGAAAGATCATACAACGCACAGAAATCAAAAGCTGAAGCTACAGAGTCGTATTACGAAGCATCAATGCTAGTGGCTAAAGCTAAAGCAAAACTAGATGCATTACAAACAGAAAAGTCTGCTGTAGATATGCAGTTTGAAGAGTGGCGTACAAAAATGGCTAACTTAAGAATGGAGAGAAATAGATATGGAGCATGATAACTTTAAAGATTTTTGTAGAATGATGTATGAAGAGTGTAAGTCTGAAAGAAGAAAGTATAATGAAGATCAAATAGATTTTGATCAATATGTTTTACAAAACAATAAATTTTTAGTTAAAGAATATGCAAGGCAGAGCACCAAATAAAAAAGAAAAACAATGGATGGATTCTATATCTAACTTTGGCTGTATTGTCTGCAAACTTTTTTATCAATGCAACAGCCCAGCAGAGATACATCATATTGATGGTAAAACAAAACCTGAAGCACATTTTAAAACACTGCCACTTTGTTACAAACATCATAGAGAAGGTGTTAACAATGATATGTATGTTTCAAGACATCCTTTTAAAAGGGAGTTTGAGAAGAGATATGGCAATCAATACAACTTATTAGAAAGGTTGAAAGAGTTAATTGAAAATGATTAAGGTGCATCTATGACAAACAGAGAAAGGCTTGGCTCTTGGCATGGTGGAAAGGGAGATAGAGACAGGGTATCAAATAAAAAAAAATACAATGAAGGATATGAAAGAATTTTTGGTAATAAAAAAGAAAAAAGGAAAGAAAAATGTCAGCAACAAAAAAACAAGTAGGCGGGACCCATTACAAAAAATATAAAATACAACCAGTAGAGTTTGCTCAAGCCAATGAACTTAATTACTGTGAGTCTAACATTATCAAATACGCTGTTAGGCACAAGGATAAGAACGGCATAGACGATGTTAAGAAAATAATTCATTATGCAGAACTACTGCTTGAGCTTGAGTATTCTGACAAGTGAAGCATGTTGATCAAACAGGTCAAATAGATACGCTACGCTACGCCAATCAAATAAGTTTACTAAAAACTCATCAAGAGAGAATTAACTATATGTCTGATATAGATGAAAACTTTCATGATTTGGTGTATCTTTTAAGTATGCAGATGGCTATTCCTAAAACCATTGCGAACCTTCCAACTCGGGAAGAAAGAAAAAAAGCATGGGAAGAATTGCCAGAACATAATAAAACCATGAAGGGTATGAAAGACATGGTTTATCATAGAGTGATAAGGATATTTAGAAAAAAATGAAAGGCGTAAATCATTACAAAAAAGATGGAACTATTTACAAAGGCGGAACGCATAAAATGCCAGATGGCTCTTTGCACTCTGGAGCAAGACATAGTTCTAGCAGCGTAAGACTTTTTCATTTTGGAGAACTGTCAAACAAATCTAAAACAAAAGCAAAAAATTCTTGGAGGAAAAAATAATGGGCTATGGCAAAAAAATGGGTTATGGAAAACCAAAAAAAAAGAAAACTAAAAAAGGTAAAAAGAAGTAATGCCTTTTAAAAAGTATTCTCCAAAACAAAAAAAATTAGCCAAGGTTGCAAAACCTAGAAATAAAATAACAGGTGCTGATTTTAAAAAAATGAGAAAAGGAAGTGGTAAGAAAAAGTAGCAAGCCTACAAAGAAAAAGTCTACGGTCAATTCTGCTGGCAACTATACCAAGCCAGAAATGCGTAAAAGATTATTCAATCAAATTAAGGCTGGGTCAAAGGGTGGTAGAGCTGGTCAGTGGTCAGCAAGAAAAGCACAAATGTTAGCCAAAAAATACAAAGCAAATGGCGGGGGTTATAGAAAATGATTGGAAGATTATTTGATAAGTTTATAGAGTGGTCACTAAACAGACATGAACAACGAATAATGAAAAAAGAAACTCAAAAAAGAAAAACATCTAGAGTTAGAAGAAAAGCAAATGCAAAAAGAAAAGCAATTAAAAAATAATTACACTTATTTAACATTATGCCATTAAAAAAATCACAGAAATCACTTAAAATGTGGACCAAGCAGAAGTGGCGAACTGCTAGTGGAAAGAAATCTAGTAAGACTGGCGAAGTCTATGCTCCAGCAAGAACAATAGCAAAACTTAAATCTACAGCTAAAGGTAGAAAAAAGTTAGCACAGGCTAATCGGGTAAAAAGAAAAGCAACCGCAAAAGGTAAACAGCATGCTAGACACGGATTACACAAGGGGAGGAAAAGATAATGGCAACAACTAAAGACACAAAAAGAGTCTCTGGTGGTGTTATGTATCGAGGTAAGAAATATCCAGGATTTAACAAGCCAAGAAGAAACACAGGATCAAGCAAGCACAAAATGGAAGTGCTAGCAAAAAAAGGTAATGAAATTAAAGTTGTCAGATTTGGGCATAAAGATTATGGGCATAATTATTCTAGTAAAGCTAGGAAGTCTTATCTTGCACGATCCGCAGGAATCAAAAACAAATCAGGCGGGCTTACAAAGAATGATAAGTTCTCTGCGAACTATTGGGCGAGGAAGAAGCTCTGGGCTGGATCGGGGGGAAGTAAAAAAACTCCACCTAAAAAATGAAGGTATATTATGGGTCAATAACCCAAGACGAACAACAACCACAACAGTTTCTAATAATCGCTGAAGACCACCAACAAGCACAAAGAATCTTAGATGATATAGGGCTTGATCTTATAGGTGAACTTAATGAAGTTTTAGTTTACGATGATCATGATATAACTTATCATTGATTACTATGAGTAAGAAAGAAGACCTTATACAAAGGTTTCAGCAACAAGGATATGACAGGGTAAGCCTAAGATGGGTGCCAAAGAATCCTTATGGAAAGAAACATAAAGTAAGTGGATGGATTTATAAACTTAGTGGTGACAGTGAATGGTCTAAACTAGGCAACAACTATGAAGATGCTTTTAAAGAGATTGACTTAATATAGATTTACAATTGCATCAGATACAGAAGCGATAGCCACCATAGCTTTTTTAATATCATCTTGATTTAAATCTTCTGGGTAGCCATTAAACAACTTACCGTCTTGATAGATTTTTTCTTCTTGATCTTTCAGCTCTCTGGCTATTTTTATAATTGCTTCTTTTACTAACATAGGAACCCTCTATCTTATCAAAAAGAAAAATGAATAACAGTCTTGACATTTCAAAAAGACAAAAAAAAGCGGAGTAATTACCCCGCTTCTTCAAATCATAGGTTACTTTTTCTTTTTATACTCCTCCTCGTATGTAGTAAACCTTCTTTTACATACCAGACATTCCCGTCTGCGTTTGTTAACTGATCCGTCAACATACTTGCGTACATCTACAACTCTGGAGTTGCCGCCACATTCTGAACAAGTCATTACGCCACCTCCCATGGTTCGTAGTTTTGAAGCTCGTCTTCATAATAGTATTCCATGCTCCAAACTGTTCTGGCATCCCACTTACAAGAAAAAACACCAGAGTCTTTAAGTTCATGAAAAAGCTTCCAAAACTTTTTAGACCTATTTTGAACAACAGAGCTTCCAAAGTCTGAACAAACCATATGTGCAATTTCTCTTTTGTTCTGGGCATCTAAGAACTTTACTATTCTGTGCCTATCTTTCCAATCTATTGGTATGATCTTGTTGGTAGAACTTATGCCAAATTTTGACATATCGCCAGACACTGAAGCTAAACATAACTTTACCATTACGCCACCTCCTCTGCTTCAGCTTTTTTCAAACACTTATTGACCCAAGCTAAAGATTTTTTTTCAGCCTCAGCTTCAGTGTTTGACTCTTCATTGAAATGATCTATGTAATGCTCAGCCATCCATTCAATGCAGTCTTGTTTGCTTCCTGTCCACAGATTGCCATTGCTTAGGTACTGAACCTCCCAGAAAGGTTCGAACCCATCGTAGTCAGTGCTCATGCCATAGTGTGGCGTTCCTTTGTCAACAAAGTCTAACTCAAAACTTCCATCAATAATCATGCAACATCCTCCTCTGCTTTATATTCCCACATATCAACATCACCAATAAGCTTTCTGGAAACAATATCCTTCAAGTTTTGAGTCAACCAGTAAGCATCAGATTGGACCCAGTTATCATCCTCGCAGGATTGGTACCTGTAGCAACTGATCATGCCGTAGAGCTCCTTCTTGTTGACCCTAGGATATCCTTTGGTCTTAGCTTGGCATTGATTAACAAAGAGTAGGATCATACTCTCATCAAACTCGCCATCCTTGCCTTCAGGGTTCCATGTAAAGAAACCCTTCCAGCTATCTGGATATCTAGCCTGCAAGCTTTTGATATTCTCTCTGGCTAATATCTCAGCCGCCTCTTGCGGGGAAGAAAAAGAAATCTTCTCCCTAGTCACCATGTTATAGGCATGAGTCACAAGATCATCACTAGCCATTGGCACACTACCATTAGCAAAGAACTTACTCATCTCACCTATATGATCAGCATTACATAAAAACGCACTCATTATTTCACCTCCTGTAATTTCTTTTGTTCTTCACGAATCAAGTCAAAATAAACTTGTACCTTTTTGATTCTTTCAGAGTCAAGCTTGTCAAACTTCTTGTCATACTCAAGATCAATTTCGTGTATGCGATCTAGACATCTTCTTATGTTTTTATTTATTGTTTTCATTGTTGCACCTCCTATAATGCACTTGGTATTGTTCCGATTGGTTTTCCAAGACCTTCCCCGTACCATTCAGTAAATATTCGATCATCTTCTTTTATTTCTTTTAAAGTTATGCCAAACATTTCTGCACATTCTCTTTGCCAAAAATCATGCAAATATTTACTTTGTTTTTTAGTAGGGCTTTTTTCTAGTTTAAATAATTTATAATCAACCCCATATTTTGTATGACATTCTAAAATGTATGTCTTTTTCATTTTCTTGAATTGCTTTTGCAATTCTTGTAAATTTTCTGTTGTCATTATTTCACCTCCCTGATTTGTTTGACTTCTTTGGTAATAGCATCTGCCCTACCCATTAAAAATAATTCATAAACCTTTTCTCTGTCTAGGCTGTCTCCACCGCCCCAAAGATTAGGAAAATTTGTTTTATACATTTTTGTATATTTACACGCCTCTAGGGGTGTTATGTCATCTCCACTATCACGATAAAAATCTAGAAAGTAAGAAACAAATTTAGAGTTCTGATTATGTAGGCTCATTATTCACCTCCTTGTGTTATTAAACCTTGTTCTATTAAATTAATTGCAGTTCTACCAAACCAGCCTTGAAGTTGCCAAGCCAGACCAGTGTCAACTAAGTGTTGCCATGCCTCTCTAACTTGATCCTCATGATCAGCTGGGATGAATCCCTCTGCAATACCTACAGCTGTGAAATTATCCATTGTCACCCTCCTCATATAAACTAAATTCCATATGCCCTCTATCAAGCTCCCACTTGTTTTCACATACAAGATAAGCAAGTCTATTGACAAGCCAGTAGCCATTCTGAACAGTGCCATCATCTAAGATAGTCCAGACATATCTATTGTCTTGCTGTAAAACAAAATCAAGCTCTTCACCATAAGTCTCAAAAGCTTTCTCTTGATCATCTTCTGAGAAGTAGCTGTGATCATTTGATTGATGATTATCAATAGGCTTATATCTTTCTACAAAAGTATTAATATCCATTATTGCCCTCCGTTAGTTAAGGCTATTGCTAACCAAATTGATAAGACAACTGGTGTTGCCATGATTAAAGCAAAAGTAATATAGGTAGCCCTATTCCTTTTTGCTATCTCTTCTTTGTAAGTCATATTCCCTCCTTTGGTTTGTTTGACTAAGACTGCCATTGCTGGCAGTTTCGCTCATTGAGAGCTCATCAGTTAGCCTAAGAGTGATACCACATATCCCACTTCTGCACGATCTCATAAACATCGTACTCAGCATTATTCTGGATAGCTTCTTTAAGATCACCAAAGACTGCTGATCTATAATCCCATCTATCTGGTTTGTTGATGGTGTAGCCCTTATCCATGAAGTAAGCATAGTCTTCAACTAGACCATGATCCTTGGATAGTTCCTTGGTGATCCACTTGACCATGTCCATGGCTTGCTCATGAAATGATCTTTTGAGCTCAACATAGTTCAAGAAGTTAGTGTCCCCAAATTCAAGAACATCTGCTCCCTGTTGTTCAGCCTTGCCCATTATCTCAGTAGCAATAACCATTTCTCTTTCCCAAGATTCTTGGGCATCAGTTTTAGTATTTAAGTTTTTCATAGTCCCTCCTAATTTTGTTTGACTAAGACTCCCCGTAGGGAGTTTCGCTCATTGAGAGCTCTTCAGTTAGCCTAGAAATTTAGCGAGAAACGCCCATCATCTGACCACCAAGCAGATAATCTAATTTCGATAAGCTTGTCTTCCTTGCTTGAATATTCTTCAGCATCTTTGATCATATCTTTTACAATTTCTTTTGCTTGTTTTTTGGTTATGGTCAAATATTTGGTAAAGACATTTGGATAATACTTATCCTCATCGATAGACTCTTTTGTATATCCATCAGTCTTAATGTAAACGCAAACACTAATACATTTCTGCATTCTAATAATCTTGTCCAGTTCTTTTGGTGTGACATGAATTTGACCTGAGTTTGTTTTGACTAGTTCGTCAGGGTTCTCACCCCATCCTTTAGGCTCCATTCTTGTTGCTATTGCTTGTTCTATTCTTTTGTTTAATGCTTTCATAGTCCCTCCTAATTTTGTTTGACTAAGACCATCTCGATTCGCGGGGAAAAAAGATGGTTTCGACCAATCAGGTCTCATCAGTTAGCCTTGCACCTTTACAGGTTTACCTACAGTTGCTTTCCAAGAGATAGGATGCTTTCTAACTCCACTGTTGCCAATGTACTGATCAAGCACTGAGTCTAGCTCTTGCTTGTATTTCTCATGACCAGAATCAACGATCTCGTTTGCATGATCTATCCATTGAGCAAACTTCTGTTCAGGGCTCATAGCAACCCAACGCTTGTTATCTAAATATTCAAATACTCCTTCTAGCATTCCAACATATGTTGTACCGCTTTCTGGTTTCTTTCCATATGCCCATGCATACATCAAATTAATGCTGGCAAGTGTAGGCTTATCGTTTGCATACTTCATAGCTGTAGTCATTCTGATGTTGTTAGATGTTTGTTTTATTGTGTCCATAATTCCCTCCTTTTTTGAAATCTTTTGAAACAATGATTCCAAATATAAGGGGTACGATATGTAGTGTCAAGCATTTACCTGAAAATAATTGAAATTAATTTTTAGGGCTGTTGAGAATCATCTGCGTTTACTGTATCTTTTGTAAGTAATAAACCTATAGGAATTATGGAGCTAAAAGCATTAGAGATGAGACTTGATAACCTCGAAAAGAAAATGGAGGAGGTTCATAAGCTCACGTCTATTCTTCCCAGATTAGAAGAGAGAATGATCGCTCAGAAAGATGATCTACAAGATCATGAGTTTAGATTAAGAAGTCTTGAGCAGTCTCAATCAAAAGGCAATGTCTACATTGGGTGGATCGAAAGATTTGCTTGGGCTATTGTTGTTGCATTGGCTGGTAGTTCAATATTTTTTTAATATGTTTTTTGGTCAAAAAGAATACGATGCAGTCTTAGAAAGATTTGCATATTTACCTGAAGCCACTCTTGGCAAACTTACAGTAAAAGATCATGTATTTTGGATCGCGGAGCGTCCTTGGCGGGGAAATAAAAAAGAGGTCAGCTGCATACCAAATGGCACATATACTTGTAAGGCATACACAAGCAAAAGATTCGGTCAAACCTTTGAGATCACAGAGGTACCAAACAGAACCTATATCCTATTCCATGTAGGAAACTTTCCAGAGAAAGATAGTCATGGCTGTCTACTTGTAGGATCATCATTGATGGCTGGCAAGCCAGCAGTATCTGCAAGCAAGAATGCAATGGCTAAATTCAGAGAGGTCTTACAGGGTGTCGAAAGCTTCGATATCGAAATCAAAGACTCAACTCCATACGACTGGTCATAAGTCCAGAGTATGTAGAACTTGCAACATACGCAAGGACATAACCCGCTTCGAAATAACTAAAGGATATAGAGCCAGACAATGTCGCTCCTGCCGTCAAGCGGGGAAAAGAAAAAGAATGAGCAACTGCCCGTATTCTTACATAAACAACCTATATCACGGACTAGCATATAGAAGGAAAGAGACACACGACTTTACAGTAACAAAGGAAGACCTACATGAACTCTATGATCAGCAGAAAGGAATATGTGCATACTCTGGTGTAGAGATGACAAACATAAAAGACGGTGAAGGATATCATCTAACCAACATATCAATAGATAGGGTGAACAATGATCTTGGATATGTGAAAGAAAACATAGCTCTGGTTTGTCTGTCTGTGAACATGATGAAGTACACGATGGGGTTAAAAGATTTGGTCAAATGGTGTAAACTTATAGCTAAACATAACAAGGATTAATTATGGCAATTAAAGATAAAACAATGAGACAAAGGAAAGAGGAATTTGTACAGCATTTCTTAGTGACAAAGAACGCTACTGAAGCCGCAAAAAGGTGTGGGTATTCAGAGAAGAGTTCTTATAATCAGGGGTACAGATTGATGAACGATGATGAAGTTTCTGAAATGCTTGCAAAAGAGTTATCTGAATCAAAAGAACGCAACCTGAGAGACCATGACAGCATCATAGAGAGGCTCAAAGAAGAAGCCTTAGGCGATGTATCAGGTCATACTGCAGGCTCTCGTGTCAAAGCCTTAGAGCTCCTCATGAAATACTACCAAATGATTGATAGTTCTCAGAAGCTTGAGGTTTCAATGAAAGACTCTTGGTTCGAGACGATTGATTTAGACAATAAAGAGAATCACCTTAATTAGGTGAGTGGCTCCTAGTTAGTGGACACTATCAACAAGAACCGCATTATTAAAGGGAGGGGGAGTGCTGGACAGGGTACCTCATATACATATATACCCATATCCCCCTATGACCTTACGGGGGGTATGTAATTTTGCAAATGCAATCTGAAAAAAATAAAATAAAAAAAATTATAAAAACCTTTAAAGCGAATCTCCCTCAATACGCTAAGCATTGTTTAAAAATTATAGATAAGCAGGGTAAATTAATAAGCTTTGAGTTTAACGAAGCACAAAAATTATTAGATGAACAGATTAATAAACAGTTAAAAGATCGTGGCAATGTTCGTATACTAATATTAAAGTCTCGTCAGACAGGTATATCTACCTACTGCCAAGCAAGAGGGTTCTGGAAAACAGTAACTGCACAGAATCAGAATGCTGTTGTGGTATCCCATCTTAATGAATCTACTAAAGCTATTTTTAGTATGGTAAGAAACTTCTATGATAATTTACCGCACCCAGTTGTTACACCAGAGTTAAAAGAATCTACAAGTAACTCAATGGCATTTACACACGGATCTAGATGGAGAATCGCTACAGCAAGAACAGGTGAAGTTGGGAGGGGTTGGACAACAAACTATCTACATGGTTCAGAGGTAGCCTTCTATCCAAACTCAGATATTATCCCTGGTCTTTTACAAACAGTACCCGAAGCAGAGTCAGAAATATTATTAGAGTCCACCGCGAATGGAGCAGGAGGTTGGTTCTACGATGCGTGCATGAGAGCATTGCGTGGAGAGGGTGAGTGGGAAATATGTTTTATACCTTGGTATATGATGAGTGAATATCGCAGGAAGGTAGATCCATACTTTGAGATAGAGCGTGAAGAGGAAGACGTAAAGACTATGTTCGGCTTAGACGATGAGCAAATAATGTTTAGGCGTTTAAAAATACAAGAGCTGGGTGGAGAAGATTTGTTTAGACAAGAGTACCCGTCTACCCCGCAGGAAGCGTTTTTAACAACAGGTAGATTATTTGTTGAGCCGAAGTTTATAGATCAAGCAGCGGTTGAATGCTTTACCCCGATTTCCCGATACGATGTGCGAGAGAATGATTTCATGCCACACGAAAAAGGGCTATTAAAAATTTTCGAGAATCCAAAGGATTCTTTGAGATATTGCATTGGTGTAGATGTTGCAGAAGGTTTGGAGCACGGAGACTATTCTTGCATCCAGGTGCTAGATCATATGGGCTACCAAGTTGCCACATGGACTGGGCACGTTGACCCGTTTGACTTAGCTCACATAGTTGCCAAGATTGCACACTTCTACAATAAAGCTTGGACGCTCATTGAAAGAAACAACCACGGGCTTACCACCATCCGAAAAATACAAGAACTAAATTATCCTAATCTTTATGTAGAGCAAAGTGTAGATGATGCATATGTAGACCGCTTAACCAGACGTGCAGGTTTTTTAACTACAAGCAAGACAAAGCCCTTAATTATTGATAACTTAGTACACTTACTACGACAGGGAGAAAGTGGTATAGTAGATATAGAGCTCATTGACGAACTCAGAACATATGTCGTTGATGCCCGTGGAATAACAAATGCCCAGCAAGGGTGTTATGATGATAGAATAATGGCATATGCTATTGCTTTATTCGGATTGAACAGTATGCCTAGAAAACATAGGCAGAACTTTAAGAGAGTAAAGAAACAATTTTTTTAAAAATATATGAATAAAGAATTAGGACCCGAAGGAATCTCAGCAGCCGTAGAAGCTACTGAAGAAGAGCAATACGAACTAAATTCATTAGGAGTTATACTTGAGTCTAAATATACCGAGTATAAAGATGCTCGTGATGATATCGAAGACAATTGGATTGAAGACCTAAGAGCATTTATGGGTCAGTATGATCCAGAGGTATTAGCCAAGATACAATCTAAAGGCGAGAGATCACAAGTGTATGTTGGTCTTACTCGAACCAAGGTGCTCGCAGCCTTCTCAAGAATTACAGATTTATTATTCCAACCTGGACAAAAATTCTTTTCAATTGAAGCAACCCCAGTTTCCAAACAACCACTTGTTGCTCAAGAGCTAACCGAACAAGCTGCATTAGAAATTATGCAAGCTGCCGAAGTAGTAGACCCTGGATTAGTCGATGACTTAATACAAGCAAGATTGGCAGAGCTACAAGAAGAGATAGCGTTAGAGACAGAAAGCAGAGTAGAGAATATGGAAGAGGCTATTTTAGATCAAGCTGTTGAAAGTAATCTAGAAGGCAAAATGAAAGACGCTATTATGGAGCAAGTTATTTTTGGCACTGGTGCCATGAAGGCGGGAACTCTAAGAATAGATAAAGACCATAGATGGATTAAAGGCGAAGAAGGATTTAATTTAATATATGAAGAAAGTCCATTCCCCGAAATGGAAGCTGTATCAGTATTTGATTTATATCCCGATCCTCATGCCACCAGTATGGATGACCTAAGAGATATCTTTAGAAGACATATTATATCTAGAAAAGAGTTTAGAGACCTAAAAGATTTTCCAGGTTTTAATGAAGATTTAATTAATGAGTGTATCGAAATGAATCCCGAGGGAAACCATGACGAAGCACAACATGAAAAAGACAGAAGACAAATTGCAAATGTAAATGATAGATCTTCTGAAACACATAAGTTTGAACTCTTAGAATATTGGGGTTCAATTAATGGTTACGACTTACAAGACGCTGGTGCAGACTTTGGCGATGAAGACGATCTTGCACAAGAGTATCACGCTAATGTATGGATAGTAGATGGTAAAGTTATTAAGGCTCAACTTAATCCATTACCAGGTGGCATAATACCTTACTTTATATTCCCCTATGAAAAGAACCCTCACGCATTTTGGGGTACTGGCGTACCTAGAATGATGAGAGATTCACAAGCCACTATGAATGCAGCTACAAGAATTTATTTAGACAACGTAGCTTTATCTTCTGGTCCTATGGTTGAAGTTAATACTGACATCATGGCTTCAGGAGAGGATCCAACAGAGTTATATCCTTGGCGTGTATTCTTAAGAGAGGGTGGTGACGGAAATCAACCCATGGTTAGATTTTATCAACCACAGTCAAACTCACCAGCACTTGTATCAGTTATAGAATTATTTAGAAGATTTGCCGATGAGACTACGGCACTTCCGTCCTATACTCACGGACAGACACAAAGCTCACTCAACAGAACTGCCACAGGTATTTCTATATTAATGAGTAACGCAAACATAGTCTTAAAATCAGTTATTAAAAACATTGATGACTACCTTACCAAACCAATGATACGTTCTTTATATGATTGGAACATGACATGGAATGAAAATGAAAATGTTAAATCAGATATGCGTATTGTCGCTAAAGGATCCACAGCCCTTATACAGAAAGAAGTACAATCACAAAGATTGTTACAGTTCCTTTCTTTAATCAATAATCCAATGGATGCACAAATGGTTAATAGAGAAAAACTATTAACTGATATTGCCAAGTCCTTGGACATTGATCCAGAAGAAGTAATTAAATCACAAAAGGAGTTAATGGATGAGCAAGCATTACAACAAGCTATCCTTGCCAGCCAGCAAGGCGGTCAAGTTGATCAAGTCCCAAATGGGGACGGAATGGTCGGTCCTGATGGACGAAATGGAGTCCCTTCGCCAAATGGAGCGGGACCAGTTGGAAATAACGGACAACTACCGCTTTAGTCAAGGACGTTGCGACATTCTTAAGTTTATAGTATCTTTAGATACAATTGCTGATAAAGTAATTAATTCGTTAGGCTCCAAAAGGGATACACCTAACATATATAAGTAATTTTAATCGACACCCCCAACAAAAGGACCGTTAAAATGGAAAGAGAAAAAACTAAAGGCGAGTTAATCGCTGAAAAGCTTGAAAAAGAAGCTGATGAGATGTTGAAACAAATTCAAGACTCTCAACAGGAATCTGAACCAGAAGCCAAAGGGTTAGCTACCGAAGAGGCAGAAGTTGAAGACACCCCTGAAGAAGTTGTAGAAGATGTGGAAGCTTTACCCGATGAATCTCAGGAAACTGAAGAAGCGTCTGATCAGCAAGAAGAAGAGATTCAGGAAGAACTAACTAAATCCGATAAGGGTTTGTTGTCTGCCGAACAGTGGGAAGAAAGGTACAAAAATGCTCAGGCACGAATGACCAAGGCTACCCAGAGAGAAAAAGAACTTGAAGCTAAGATTGCTGAAATGTCTAATAAGATAACAGCGATTGAAAGCATGAAGTCTGAAGCTCGTATTGAGAAACAGAAGGAAGAGGTTAATGTAGATCTAGGTGAGATTATGAAAGATTACCCAGAAATTGTTAAACCACTTCAAAGTTATGTCGATGCTCGCATCGCGACTGTGGATCAAAAAATGCAACAGGCTACAGAAGAGGTCTTAAAATCTCAACAGGAAGAAGCAGACAGGAAGCATTATGCAGCTATTGCAGACGTGCATCCCGATTGGAAGTCTATATCAGCTAGTGATGATTTCACTATATGGTTAGAAAGACAATCTAGAATGTGGCGTAATGCCGCATCCGATGGTGATGCCCAAGATGTTGTAGCACTCTTATCAAAGTATAAACAAGATTTAGGTTTAGTTTCCAACAAAGTTTCCAAAAAGGAATTAGTGGAAAAGGCAAAACAAAATGTTGAACCTTCACTCTCTAAAGCCAGGAAGCAAAACGTAGGTAGTAGTAAAAAAATATGGACTGCCCAAGAGATTGGTAAACTTTCTGATAAAGAATTTATAAAGTTTGAGAAAGACATTGATCAAGCTTATGCTGATGGAAGGGTTAGATAAATAAATATTTACTACTTTTTAAATAAACTTTTATATTAAGAGGTAATTAATATGGCATATTCATCTTCAGGCGGGAGCTTTAGCTTCGCAGCTGGTGAAAATCATTTTATACCTGAAGTATTCTCTAGAAAGTTACAAGCTAAGTTTTATGCTCAGACCATGTTGTCTGAAGTTACAACTAACGAGTACGAAGGAGAAATTTCAGGGTTAGGTAACAAAGTAAACATAAGAACAGTACCAGCAGTCTCAGTTGCTGATTACACAGGATCTATTTCCTATTCAGATGTTACTTCATCTACCATTGAGTTAAACATCGACAAAGCTAAAAGCTATGCTTTTAAAGTTGATGACATCCTAAAAGAGCAAGCCGATATCGACTTTCTAAATGAAGCAGCATCTGATGCAGCTCAAAACATGAAAATCGCTATTGAGCAAGATGTGTTCGCTAACGTAGCCGCAGGTTCGTCTTTAACAGACATCAACGCAACACCAGCAAACATTACATCTTCTACTGTTTTAGGGCACATTCTCGATGCAGGACAGCAACTTGATGAAAACAATATTCCTGAAGAAGGAAGATTCATGATCATCAACCCAGCTGTTGCTACATTGTTAAAGCAGTCAGAACTTAGACAAGCATACTTAACTGGTGACAATGTTTCACCATTAAGAAATGGCTTTATTGGAACAGTTGATAGATTCAACATGTATGTATCTAACAACTTAAGCACAGCAGCTGGAGTAACATCTGGTCTGTATGGGCATCCAAAAGCGATTGCTTATGCTTCTCAAATGACTAACACTGAAACTGTAAGACTTGAGTCTTCATTCGGTGATGGCGTTAGAGGTCTAGCTGTTTACGGATACAAAGTTATCCTACCAACAGCGATTGGTGAATTTAAGTTACAAGTAGCTTAATTTAACTTGGGGGAGTTTCGGCTCCCCCTTTTTTTTGTTTTTTCCCCACTAGCTTGTATCTATGTTTTTGTGATAACTTAAGCATAGTTATAATTAAACGAGGCTACTATGACAAAAGACGAACTGATTAAATCAGCAAAAGAGAACTTCAATGTTTCTCTCAACCCAAAGGACAAACTTAAAGACTTAGAACAGCAATATGCATCTCTTGAAAGCACATTAGTTGTTGAAGAAGAAGTTGTTGTTGAATCTAATTCTAAAGATCCAATAGCTTCAAGAGGCGAGCACGGGAAGATTCTTCCATGGAGCCCTCTACATAGGTCAGACTTCTGGACTTTTATTTATGATAAAGGATCTTTAACAAAAGAAGAGAAAAAAATATTGGGTTTATAAATGGCAACTATTAAAGTAATTGATCTTATTAATAAGGCTGAGGAGATACTTCAAGATACATCTAATGTTAGATGGTCTCAACAATCTCTTTTAAACTATCTTAATGATGCACAAAGAGAAATAGTTTTATTCAGACCAGATGCAAATACGGTTAATGCATCTTTTACTTTGATAGCAAATACTGCAAAACAAAGTTTGCCAAACGCAGGACTTAGACTTCTTTCAATCTATAGAAATTCAAGCCCTACAACCAAACCAATAACTAATATTGAGAGAAGGGTTTTGGACGATCAAATAGAAGATTGGCATGGCACAACAGGGACTAATGTTGAACATTATGTTTATGATCCCCTGGACCCTAAAATTTTTTATGTATATCCACACACCACAGCGTCAGACGCAACAATAGAGATTGTTTATAGTTCTGCTCCAACAGATATAACTATAAGTAATTTTACAACTGACACAACAGTCATAGCTTTGGATGATGTATATGCAAATGCAATTTTAGACTTCATGTTGTATAGAGCTTATCAAAAAGACACTGAATATTCTGGTGACTTGCAAAAGTCAGGAGTCTACTCACAATCTTTTCAAAACTCAATAGGAATTAAAAATCAAGTTGATGCAGGTTCAACACCAAGACCATCAACACCAACACAATAATATTAAATGGCAGTATCAAAAAAAATAGAAACTTTAGTACCAAAAGTTAAGAGAGAGGCACCTAGCTGCCCGTCGTTTATCGTTGTTGAAGAGTTAAGAAATACTATTATAGATTTTTGCGTAAGCACTGATATTTATTTATCAGACCTAACGCTCTTGCAAGTCATATCAGGTATTAATGAGTATGAGTCATCAGATCTTGATATTCCAGTTGGCACAGAGCTAAATCACATTATTGATTTTTATTTTGAGTTTGGTGAATCAGATAACCAGATAACAGAAAAAAGTTTAGCAAGATTAGAGCCAAAGTCCTTAATAGGTACACCATCACTCATAGATGCATATGGAAAAGGAAAACCAAAATATTATGCACAAAGAAATCAAGAAACTATTTTATTCGCACCCACTCCCGATAAAAATTATTCGTTTTATGCTTTATACAGTTTAAAACCAACATCTACAGCAACAACGATTCCTAACATCATTGTAAATGAGTACCAAGAAACTATTGTTCATGGTGCCTTATACAGACTACAAATGATGAAAGACAGCCCTTGGAGTGATATACAGGCAGCAGACCTTAATAAAAGAATGTATGATAAGGGTGAGGCACAGGCAGTTAGAAAATCTAAATATGGTCTTGTTGGTGCCCCTCTAACAGTTAAATACCAGGAGTTTATGTAATGGCATATTCAACAACAATAAAAGTAGTAGTTGGTGATACGCACCCAGAATTAAATTTTACTCTTACAGATTCAAATACCGCAGCTAGTGGAAAAACTTTAGACGCAGAGGATCCAACAACATTTGCTCCAATAGATCTAACAGGATCCACAACAAGGGTAAGGATTAGAAAGATCGGGACTACAACAATATTAGATACTATTGTTTGCTCTATTACCAATGCAACGGCTGGAAAGTGCTCTATGGTTTTTACATCAAGCACTTTTACCGCAGCAGGATTTTACGAGGGAGAAATAGAAATAACCAAATCAGATGGTAATATACAAACAGTAGGGGACCTTATTAGATTTAATGTAAGAGATGATTTTGACTAATGGCTATAAAGTTAGTTGTAGGGTACCAAAGCCTACAAGCAAGTGTTAAAACCCAACAGGCTACTCTAGCTGCCGAGGTATCAGAAGCAAGTACACCCTCCCTATTAAACTTTGTAAACTTAAATCTAGCAGTAGATAATTTAAACCTATACGCTGATATTCTATTAGATTCTGACACTAAAAATATTTACTTTACTGGATCAAATCCAAACGTAGCTATCCTTTCCATATCAGAACAAGATGTGATATCTTTTAGCAAAAGTGTTAATGATACTCTAGCAATATCTGAGACTATAGATATTAAATTTATTGCTAGCTCGAAGAGTGTTTTGAATACGGCTGCACTTAATACAGGTGCCCTTAACTAGGAGTTAGAATGATAGTCGATAATTTTCAGCTAAAAGGAAAATTAGAAATTAAGATAAATAATCAGGTTGTTGCCAAGGTTCCAAATATTGTTGTGAATAATGGTAAGGATTTTGTAGCATCTAGAATGAAAGACGCTACCGCAACCGTTATGTCTCATATGGCTATAGGCACAGGAACAACTTCTGCGGTGGCTGCGAACACTACCCTAGAGACAGAGCTTTCAGGAAGCAGAACAGCCTTAACTTCAACGACAGTTTCGAGCAATGATGTAATTTATGTTGCAACCTTTGGACCTGGTGTAGGCACGGGTGCGGTCACAGAGGCAGGTATTTTTAATGCTTCTTCAGGTGGAACTATGTTATGTAGAACAGTTTTTGCAGTTATTAATAAAGCGGCATCTGACTCTATGACAATCACCTGGACAGTAACAGTAAGTTAAATAAAAGAGGTAATTAATGGCAATTGTCTTTCGCAATAATGCAACCACAGCACTTGCAAGTGATATTACAAATAGTGCTACAAGTATAACCGTCACAGATGGATCTAAACTTCCATCTATTACAGGCAGTGATTATTTTTACTGCACCCTTGATGATGGAACAAATAACGAAATAGTAAAAGTAACAGCAATAAGCGGTAATACCCTTACTGTTGTTCGTGCACAGGATAATACAACAGCAAGAGCCTTTTCAACAGGAGATCTGGCAGAGCTCAGATTAACAGCAGCTGTTTTAGAAACCTTTTCACAATTAGATGCAGGAGAAATAACTGCTGATGAATTTATAGGAGATCTTCGTGGTGCTGTAATATTTAAGGCACAAGCGGGTGAGTCCTTGTCCAAAGGTGATGTAGTTTACGTTTCTGGTATTACTGGGAATACGCCAGTCATTTCCAAGGCAGATGCAGATGTGGCTGCAAAAATGCCAGCCTTCGGATTGGTTTTAACAACCGCATCATTGAATGCTTCTACAGAAGTAGTTACTTTTGGTACTATTTCAGGGGTTGATACCTCCGCATTTAGTCTTGGTGATACATTATATGTTTCTACAACTCCTGGTAACTTAACAGCAACTAAGCCAGCAGGAGAATCTGCATTAATACAAAATATAGGCAAGGTTCAAAGAGTTCATGCAAGTGCTGGATCTATCAAGGTAGGTGGTGCGGGGAGAACAAATGATGTCCCCAACCTTAATGACGGAAACATATTCATAGGAAATGGATCTAATCAATCATCCACCGCATCATTAAATACAAAGGTAGAGGAATACTTAGATGGTGGAACTTCTACTCCAACTTTCTCAACCTTAAATGTAAGTGGTAACACAACACTGACAGGTGACCTTACTGTTAACGGAACAACAACAAGTTTAAATACTAATACCCTGGACGTAGAGGACAAGAACATAACCCTGAACTATTCAACAGGAGATTCTTCAGCAAGTGCAGATGGTTCTGGTATAACTATTCAAGATGCTGTAGATGCAAGTACAGATGCTACGATTCTTTGGGATGCTGCCAATGATCAGTTTGATTTCTCACATGGTATAACACTACCAGACAACAAAAAAGCCATATTCGGCACAGGCTCAGATTTATCTATATTCCATGATGGTGCTAATAGTTTTATTGATGATTCAGGAACAGGTAATCTTTACATTAGAGCTAATAATTTATGGCTACAAAAATATACTGGTGAAACCTTTATAAAAGGTGTAGCTGATGCAGAGGTAACTCTTTATCACAATAATCAACCCAAACTAGCTACAACCTCAACAGGAATTGATGTTACAGGAACAGTTACTGCAGATAATGAAATAAATATAGAAAACAGTTCAGGTTATGGGCGTATAGAGATTGGTGGAACTTCTGGAGCTTATCTTGACCTTAAAGCACCAAGCTCTGACGATTACGATGTTAGGTTAATTACCACAGGAACAAGCGGAGAACTTCTGTTTCCTTCTGGAAGTTTTGTATTTAAACGAGGCTCTCTTCAAAAACTAGCTGTGACCTCAACAGGCATAGACGTAACAGGAACAGTTACAAGTGATGGTTTGACTGTTGATAGCACCACAGGCTTCTCATGGTTGCCAGTTTCTACAGCAGGTATAGAATTAGGCACAATAGGAACTGGAACTGGAATCATTATTAATACACCAAGTGTAAATTCTAGCTATGGTTCAGGTTTAGCTATTGATGGAAGTTATGCTAGTGACCTTTCATCAGTAAATATAAAAGCATTTGGTGCAAAATATAATTCGTATGGTAGCGAGTTAAACTTATTTACATCAGACGATACTTCATTACTTAAAAGATTAGCAATAGCATCCACAGGAGACATATCCTTCTATGACGATACAGGAACATCACAAAATCTCAAATGGGATGCTAGTGCTGATAGTCTGCAATTTGTAGATAATGCGAAGGCTACATTTGGTGCTGGTTCAGACTTACAGATTTATCATGATGGTAGTAATAGTTATATTAAAGATGTTGGAACTGGTAGTTTAATTTTAGAAGGCACAACATCAACACAAATAAAAGGTTCAACTTATGTAATTTTAAGGTCAAATGCTGGTGAGAATATGCTGATTGCAAATGCAAATGGTTCAGTAGATTCTTATTATGATGGTGTTAAAAAACTAGCCACGACTAGCACAGGCATAGACGTAACAGGAACAGTTACAAGTGATGGTTTGACTGTTGATGGAGAAGGACGAATAGAAGAAACAGGCGATGCTGCTAGACTTGTTGTAGCAAGAACTGATAATGCAAATGCAGCTGAATCAGCTAGTATGGATTTACTTGAAAGCACTGCCACTGGTGGCTCTTTTGGTACAGCCGGTAATTATGGTTTTAGATTAGATATAGATGGTAGTGCAAATACTTTTAATATCAAAAGTGGTGTACAAACATCAGTAACTAAAAGATTTCAAATAGGTAGAGACACAGGAGACATCTCATTCTACGATGACACAGGCTCAACTCAAGGTTTATTTTGGGACAGTTCTGCTGAGAGTTTGGGAATCGGCACAACTGCTCCAGCTGGTAATCTTCATATAAAATCAACAGGTAATGTTGGTGATGCACTATTAATTGTTGAAGCAGATGCAGATAATAATGTTGAATCAGATAATCCTCGAATAGAATTAAGACAAGATGGTAATTTAGTAAGTGGAGCTTTATACCTAGAAGGTGATGCAGGTACAACTGCAACTAATGCATTAGAAAATTCTCTTTTATTAGATGCAAAGGGTGCATCAAGTAATGGAGGTACAATTCAATTCGCAACGGGTGGACTAGCGGCAAATCAATCAGGCGGTCCTACAAATAGTGCAGTAAGAATGACTATTTTAAGAGACGGCAACATTGGCATAGGAACTGATTCGCCAAGTGCTAAATTAGATGTTCTCGGTGATGATACATCAGGAGCTTCTATAACTTGGAAACAAGGTACTAGACATTCAGGTTATTTATATAGTGATACCAGTGGTGTTGCGATTTATGACACTAATCTTAATAATGCTGGGATATATTTAGCTAGTAACAATAGAATGGATTTTAGGGTTAACGGCACAGAACGCATGAGACTGGATTCATCGGGGAATCTATTAGTTGGGAAGACTAGTGCAGTTTACAACACAGCAGGAACACAACTTGCACCCGATGGTCAAGTGTTTATCACAGGCGGTAATCAATATGGATTAGCTGTTAACAGAACAACAGCTGATGGTGATGTTGTTTTATTCAGTAAAGACGGTGCAACAGTCGGCTCGATTGGTACTAAAAGTGGTGATTTAAACATAGGTACTGGTGATGTTGGATTACAGTTTTGGGATGGCGGTGATTCTATTTATGCTTGGAATACATCTAATGATTCAGGTAGGGATGCAGCAGTTGATTTGGGTTATTCAGGAGTTAGATTCAAAGACCTCTACCTTTCAAGTTCAGCTATTATAGAAGATGATGCATCTAGCCCATCAATACTTGTAAAAGCAGCAGGTCAAACAGCTTCTACAACACCTACAGCTTCAATAATTTTGGCTAATGGCTCACTAAGTTCTAACGCATCAGCACCAGCTATAATTTCTTACAGAGATGCTGATTACAGTACAACAGCATTAAGGTCATCAGGGTTAAAGTTTCAGGTAACTAGGTCAAATGCTGGTGTTGAAGCCATAACAATAAATTCATTTGGAAAAGTTGGTATTGCAGGAGCAACTACTATTGACGATGGCAACCTACAAATTGGCGATTCAGATGCAGACTTTAACATCGCAATAGCAGGTGCTAGGTCAAAGTTTGGTTATGACAGTTCAAATAATTCTGCTGTTGTTCAAGGTGGTATTACTAAAGGTATTATTTTCTGTGTAAATAATTCTACTTTTGGTTCAGGAGAGGCTGGAAGATTCGATGCATCAGGCAACTTGTTGGTGGGTACTACTACAGCTCCAAACACTCTTTTGGGAGCATCATCAACACAAGGAGTAGCATTTAATGGTGGGCAGGGGTATTTAGTTGCAGCAGCAAGTGGACAAGCAACTGCATATTTTAATCGCCAAACGAGTGACGGAACTATCACAGAATTCCGCAAAGATGGCTCAACAGTTGGAAGTATTGGTACTGGTGCAGGTATTTTAGGTATTGGTCTGGGAACTGGTAATTTAGGGTTTTTAAATGCGAGTGTTATCCCTATGGGTAACACAAGTGGTGGTGCTTCTAACGGTGTTATAGACTTAGGAAATGGCAACAGAAGATTTAAAGACCTTTACCTTTCAGGACATCTTAAAACTGGAGGAGGTGGCTCTAATAGTACAGGTGAAATAGAATTTGTTGCTGATAGCACAAGAGCAAGGATAGTAGGTGGTTATCAAAGTGGCGGTGGTGGTTATTTAAAATTCCATACAGATACTACAGGTGGCTCAGATTTAGAACGCATGAGACTGGATTCCTCGGGCGAGTTATTAGCAGGAAAAACAAGTGCTGATAATACTACAGCAGGACATCGTTTAAGCCCTAGTGGTTTTGTGTCTCATGTTCGTTCAGGCAATGAGGTAATGATACTTAACAGACTAAGTAGTGATGGAAGCATTTTAACTTTTAGACAAGATGGTGAAAATATTGGCTCTATTGGTGTTACAGGAACTGATTTTTATATTGGTAGAGAATCATCATCCAATTTAAGATTTCAAAGTGCTGGTATAAGACCATCAACAGGTGCAAGTCTTGCAGATGATACTTATGAGTTAGGCGGTGCTAGTGCAAGATTTACAAACCTTCACCTTGCAAACCAAGTTTATATAAATGGCACTACTCCTAATATAAGATTTACAGACTCAGATACAGGCGCAGATAGCCAAATAACAGCTAGTTCAGGTTATGGTGCATTAGTTTTAAAAGCAGATTACAACAATGAAACCGCAGGTTCTTATATAGGCTTTGAAGTTGACGGAAGCGAGGCTGGACGTTTCGATACATCGGGCAATCTGTTGGTGGGTACTACTACGGCTGGATACGCTTCTCAGTCTGGAGTTACAGTTAATCCTGCTGGAGCTTCTTATGTTGCTGTAACACACCCAGTCGACTCTACTAGCGGAAACAGCTATGCTTTATTTACATATAACGCGGGAATCATTGGGTCTATAACTCAAAACGGTACTACAGGCGTTAGCTACAACACATCATCAGATGCAAGATTAAAAGACGTTACAGGCGAAGCTCGTGGTTTAGAAGTAATTACCAAACTAAACCCAGTAGCGTATAATTGGAAAGCAGATGGTAAAGCAGACGAAGGTCTTATAGCTCAAGAAGTTAAAGAGTTAGTACCAAATGCAGTAACAGGTTCTGAAGATGAGCATTATCAAATGGATTACAGTAAACTTGTAACACATCTTGTTAAAGCTGTTCAGGAATTAGAACAACAAACAATAGAACTTAAAGAAGAAATTGCTAACTTAAAAGGAGAATAGTAATTGTTTCAAAACAAAACTTGCAACAAATGTAAAAAAAATAAAAGTTTAAAAGACTTTTACAAAGTGGGAGGCAAACAAGCACATCTTTACAGAAGTTATTGCAAGGAATGTACTGTTAAAATGAATTCTACTGAAAAAGCAAAAAAAACAAAACATGCTTGGAGAATGAAAACAAGATATAATTTAGAAATTGAAGAATATAATCAAATGTTTGTTGATTGTGAAGACAAATGCATGATTTGTGGAATTCATAATGATGATTTAAAAAAAAATCTTTGTGTAGACCATAATCACGAAACAGGCGAGGTTAGAGGTTTATTATGCACGCCTTGTAATGCTGTTATTGGTTATGCACATGAAGATATAGATGTATTATATTCAGCAATAAAATATTTAAAAAAATTTAACATTAAAAAATTAAAATTAGTTCAATAACTAGGAGAATAATATGAGTAATACATATGAGTGGAATTGCAAAACAGTAGACGTTTATCCCACATACGAAGAACACAGTGACACAGTCTACAATGTGCATTGGAGATTAAACGCTGAGAGCAGCGAGACACACGAAGTAGATGGTGTTCAAGTACCATATACAGCTAGTGTTTATGGCACTCAGTCTTTATCACTTGATGATATTGGTTCAGACTTTATACCCTTTGCAGACTTAACAAATGCAACAGTTACTGGTTGGGTTGAGGGCATTATGGGTGAAGAGGAAGTAGCAAACTTAAAGTCTGCTTTAGACTCTAAAATAGCTGAGGAGATAACACCTACCACTGAAACAAAAACTATAGGATCTTAATATGGAAGTCTTAGTTCAAATAATTATTATTGCTGGTATAGCTTTATTTATAATTAATAAGAAAAAGCCTGAGTGGATTGATTGGCTAAAATCTAAAATTAACAAATAGTTAACCTGTGGACCAGGCGGTAAGTTTAATTACAGAGTTAGGCTTTCCTATAGCTGCGTCTTTGGGTCTTGGCTTTTTTGTTTGGAAGCTCATCATGCGTATTATCGATGGTATGGAAACTAAAATCGATACTGTTGATGAAAAAGTCAATGCATCTATTTCTGCTATGGAAGATAGACTTGGAACTAAACTTGATTCTCAGCATGGTATTTTGGTAGCATTAATCGATAGGGTTCGAAGTTTAGACAATGAGATTATACGACAAGATACTCTTATTAAGACTATTCTTGGTGTCCCCCAATTAATAGATAGCAACAAAATTGCTAAGGCGGATAGAGATGACCAAAGAAGAGATTAAGAAAGCCAAAGAAAAAGATTTAATAATCAAGATTATATCTTTTATAGGAATAATTTTATTTGTAGGTATTTTTGTGCAGAATGTAAAAGCAGATGAAATGGTGCATAAATTTAAGTCACCTTCGTTCTCTGGTATTGGAACATCCGCACATTATTTGACCATTGATTCACAGGAGTATCAAAGAAAATTAACTGTTAAGGAAGAGCTGAAAGCCATCCAGGAGCAACTCGAGAGAGATAAAGAAAACACAACCTTGGCTAGATTTATTCGTAACTTAGAGTCAAGAATATATGCACAAATATCCAGGCAGATAGTAGAAAATATGTTTGGAGAAACGCAGTCAACAGAGGGTACATTTAATTTAGAAGGAAACACAATTAGTTATACTATCGAAGATGGTATGATTACACTAACAATAATTGCAAGCGATGGTTCAGAAACTATTATACAACTTCCTCTTGGTGACTTTTCTTTCTAGTTGTGCATTACTGTTCGACCCAATAGAAAACAATTTACCACCAATACAAGAATCAGAACCAGCAAAGATTGGATCTTTATTGGTGCCTGACTTGGCTAATATAAAGATAGCAAGCAACAAAAAACCAGTGGTAGCAATTTATGCTGGATCATTTACAGACCAAACTGGTCAACGTAGAAGTAATAGTACATACGCAACCTTTTCATCTGCGGTAACACAAGCTCCAGATGCTTACTTAATTAGAGCGTTAAAGCATGCTGGTAGTAATAACAATGGTTTCTTTGAAGTAGTAGAACGTGTTGGTTTAGATAATGTTACTAAAGAACGACAGATTATAAGAAGCACAAGACAGGATTTTGACGAGGAAAAGAAGTTACCACCCCTAATGTTTGCTGGCTTGATTATGCAGGGTGGTGTGATATCTTACGAAAGTAACATTAAAAGTGGAGGGGCTGGTGCTAGATACTTGGGCATAGGAATGTCTAGGCAGTATAAACAAGACACAGTCACCATATCTCTTCGCACTGTTTCCGTAACTACGGGTAAAGTATTGCTTGAAGTGTTAGTTACCAAAACAATATTAAGTGCATCGTTAGACAATGATGTATTTCGTTTTGTAGCCAATCAAACAGAGCTAGTAGAAATAGAAAACGGTTTAGTTAGAAACGAATCTATAGACATAGCATTACAAACAGCAATCGAAACCGCAGTCTTGGAAACAGTGAAACAAGGAGCAACAAAAAGTTACTGGAGTATAAATGAA
>Ga0208644_1000402_pt1 | contig 36014 bp, 54 predicted proteins | sample VirMetDEL_Nov_18_FD_184517 | JGI IMG/M metagenome (GOLD analysis project Ga0208644, IMG submission 184517) | Aqueous microbial communities from the Delaware River and Bay under freshwater to marine salinity gradient to study organic matter... | ecosystem: Environmental > Aquatic > Marine >...
AGTGTAAGTATCCATAACCATAGAAACCTAAACCAGGAATCATGTAGTAATGGGTGAAGTATAATTTCTTTTCTTTTTTAAAATCATCTGCATTCCAGTTTCTTCGGATGGCAAGAATCTTTCCTTCGTCTGTCATGTGTACAACGTAAGGAAGTTTGATTCCATCAGGATCTTCAAAACCTGGTAAGTCTAAGTTTACGTGCATCTCTAAAATTTCTACACGCTCTGTATCACCGTAAGGTTTGGTGACACCTAAGATTTCATCAGAAGCTTCTTGTGCTGCTGATTCACTTAAGTAACTTTCTTTAACATCTATGTCTGCAAATGTTCCAGCCATCTGAAACTTTTTAATTTGATTCATAGACATAGAATATTTATGAGTGAATCGTTCTGCTGTTTCTAAATCAGATGCATAGTAGTCAATATAAAAATCTTGTGCTTTAACATATTCAGTACGTGGTCTTTGTAATCCTACATCCCAATATGTTTTCTTAAATGCAGAGCCATAGAGTGCTACATAAAATAATAAACGATCTAACTCAGGTCCATACTCAGGCATTTGAATTTGAGTTTGGTAATTCATAAAGTGGCGCACACGATTTGCCTGCTCCATCTTTTGTTGAGTTTGTATTCCTACGATACGAGTACGTACAGGACCTTCTGTGGGAAATAATTCTTTATAAGCTTTTGCTTGAAACTTTACAACAGCCTGTGATAAGACTGGGTGAGAAGATGCACAAGCTCCTGGGAAAGGTTCATCACTGTGTTCAGATTTAAATCCTAAAAGGTCTACACCTTCTTCGGCAATTGCATCATACTCTTCTCTAGATTGTTTATCTTGTTCGAATGAATCTTGTAGTTCGTTTGCGATAGAACTTAAATCTTTATCATCTATGAAATCAACTAAGTTCGCGTCATGCTGCATAGCATCTGGGTTCATATCCATATCATCGAAGAGACCCATTGCCTCTGCTTCTTCCATCATAGCTCTATCTTCTAATGTAACTTCTGCGCCACCATCAGGTGTCACCATTACATCAGTATCTTGTTCGGTAGTTTCGGGTAAGTCTTCAAAGAGAGATAGGTCTTCTCCCTCTGGTATATCAAAATTTTTTTCTACTGCCATAAATCAATCCTTAATAATAACGTCTGCGTTTTCTATTATACACTGCTGAACTGTCTAAGTCAAGCCATGAATTATCACTATGTTCAAGATATCCACCATTACGAACATAGAGCACAGCTTGCGTAACAGAGTCCACAATATCATCATGAGGTCCTGAAGGGAACTGTCTGCACTCTTCGATTGTTTCTTTTGCCCAGACTTTGTCTAGGGGTGCGTATATTCTTGAGTTGTGAAACAAAGAACTGATAGCATATGCTCGCGCTACTTTGTCTCGATCAGGTTGATACTCTTGAATGGGTAAACCTGCTAGTCTTAGGTCTTGAATTAACGATTGACCTGAAGCTTTTTTCTCAATTACTATGGAATCTGGTTTATGTTTGATGTATTTGTCCACAGCTTTCTGTCTGAGTGTGGGAAAATCCCAGCGACCCTTCTCCATTCCCAGTAATACCATGTTAGCTAAACTTAAATCATCTTTTTTAAACACGCCCCATGTAGTAACTACAGAATAATCTGCAGTTGTTTTAGTAGAGAACGCTGTATCCCAGGATTGTATGATGAAATCACACTCAGGTGGGTCTTCACTTGTCCAATTCTGCCAGTAATCTACCTGAATGATGCCACCTGTCTCGGATGATGGGCTTTGTAAGTACAATGCATCAAACTTAAACGGGGGTGTGTTGTTTTTTGTACGGATAATGTCCTCTGTTGTCCAACAAAATCCGTTTTCGCGGTCAGGTGCCCCCCAAAAAGACTCTCCTACTTTTGCTTCTGGGTAATCTTCGCGCAAATATCCTTGTGAAATTAATTCTGTACGCGCTGTTTCTAGTTGTGATGCAGATTCTGCAGTGTTTAACGCTGGTATTCGTACCACATCCCACTTATCTGCTAGTGGTGAAGCTTCTTGTTGCTGTAGAAGGTGACCCGCTAGGTCATTTTCGTGCCATCTTGTCATCACAAGCACCACTTTTCCGCCAGGCATAAGTCTTGTTCGTAGACCTGAGGCGTACCATTCGTTTAATTGTTCACGTCTGGTCTTAGAATACGCGTCTTGTTCAGAGATTGGGTCATCAATGATAGCTAAGTGTGCACCAAAACCCGCAATACCTGAACCAGAACCAGCTGCTAAGAAGCTGCCTGCGGTATTTCCTTTGTGTTCTAGCGCCCAAGCGTTTGCCGCGCGGTTATCTTTACGAATTTTTACATTAGGAAATACAGTATTGTATGCTGTGGTGTTGATAATGTCTCGGATTGTACGTCCGAAACGGGTTGCCAAATCATCTGAGTGAGATACTGCGATCTCTTGCCAGTAAGGATTACGCCCTAATGCCCACGCAGGGAAGTAAGTTGAAGTGATTAAAGACTTAGATGAACGCGGTGAAATAAATATCATCAAGCGATCCGTGTCACCACGTTCTAATGACATCAATTCATCACACAAAAGGCGGTGATGTGGACCCACATTGAAGCTAGGATTCATCAACATGACAAATGCTAGCAAGTCATCTCGTGCTTGTTTGACCGCTAGGCGAGTTGCCGCGTCTCTGTCTTCAACTGTATAGTTTAAATTATTCTGCGATATATGCAAGACCGCCCCACAATACTACTTGTGAATAAACATCTACGTCTGGCTGCCCTACATATGGTTCTAAATTTGGTGTTAAAATCATTCTTTGTCTCCTGATACTAATTTGAGCTTTGGCGCTGCGATTCGCTTTAATCGTTCCACATCTCTTTGGATATCCTCATCCGAGTTACCAGAAGCAAATGCATTCATGATTGTTGTTTCGTTGACAGTCTTCTCTGTCCACAGAGCTTTGTGTTTACCCAAAAGTTCTAGGCTTCGAATCGCCGCATTGTAATCCCCAGTCTGTTCAGTAGCATCCGCTATGCGAACCAGACGGCGCAAGATATCATCTGCGTCAATCGCGGTACGCTTAAAGGAGCTAGCCTTCAGTTCTTCAATACGGTTACGGATCGCTTCTATTTTCAAAAACTTGTATGCATTGCGCTCCGCGGTGAGCTTGCCGTAGCCCGCCCGTTTCGCCGCTGCAATTGCGTTTAGGTCTTTGATAAATTCCGCGCAGAAAATTTCCTGGCGGTCTGTCAACCCGCGTTCGTTCTTTGCCATAAAAAGATTATAACATGTCGGGGCTTGTATTGGCAAGGGTTGTTATGATACCATTACAGCATCCCTCTCCCCGAGGGTGTCTCCTGTAAGAGAGGGGGCTTTGAAACACCTGACTCGCTTGGTGTGCCCCCTCACAAAACCGCAGGATTGATAAAATGGGACATCATAGAATCTTAACAACAGATAAGATAAAGCGGCGCATCAGCCGCTTATTGCGCGTGCTGTCGCATGGGCTAAGCCCTAACCAGTTTTCTGATATGCTAGCTGACTTCCTTTCGGAGGGGGGCACGGGGAATTCAGACAGGATTGACCTCAGGCTCAAAGACTACATAGACAAACGTAAGCACACACCCTGAGCGGGAAAAAGGCTAAAATTTTGCTAAAATTTTTTTCGGTGCATATATGTATATATGGGGGTAAAAATTTTTTGGGGTGGGGGTTCTGATTTTAAACCCCTACCCCGAATTTTATTTTTTATTTCTGATTTAATAAAACCTGTATATTCGATTTTATATAGTCGCGTAAAATATTATTTTCTTTTATTTCTTTTTTAATTACGGATTTATGTTCAGCTTCATAACCTTTAAGCAACTGATCGGGGCTATTTAATTGCTTTGATAATTCTGCCGTATCACCCCCCAATACTGTTGCCAATCTATTAAGATCATCCAAACTGAAATTTACTTTCATATATTTCATATTGAAGCCCCCGAATAATCAGAGGCTTTAACCATATGGATGCGGGCAAAATGTTTACCCCGCCCCACAGTCCAAATTGTAGTAAATGGGCGAAGTCTTTTTTTAAAGCCCAAACCATCAATTTGACGATTGATTTGGTGTTTAAGGTTTTTTAGTGTTTTTGCTTTTAATAACATTTTATTTACTCCGTTATATTGTTAATTAATTATAGATACTAATGATTTAATTTTTATTAGCAATAAAATAATTTAAAAATTTTGTACATTCTGGTCGCACCCCCTGTGGATAACATGCGACAATATGCACAGTGTATCCATATTTTAGAAATGGTACAATTCGGGGCATATGCCTAGTATATAGGTAGGGGAGAGGTACGACTAAAAATTGGTGCGACAATATGTCCAACGCCTGCGACAATACGCCGATTGACAAATGCGAATAAATAGTATCTCCGAAAAAACACCTTTTATATATAATAAGACAAGCCGACTTTGTACATTCCTGTCGCACCCCTCATTTTTTTCTTGATTTAATTTTTTATTAGTTCATACTCCCAATCATTAACAACTAAAGAGGTTTAAATAATGTCAAATACTGCTACTTATAGAGTTTGCCATAATAAACTTAGCCGATTGGGTGCTTCACCTATGCGACACAATGGCAAATGGACAAGCCCCTCAAAAAAGCCTATAATGGCTTGGCAATTTGAGAATAATTCTAAAATGTACAAATATTGTACTGAGGAATTTATCTCACTAAAAAACAAAGCTAAAGCAGAAATGTCCGAATGGCTAAAAACTGCTAATGGCAAAAAATTTATCGCATCTCAATATTGAGGTGCGACACTCTAGCAAATTGACTTAAAAAATCAATCTGTTATAGTGTTTTGAATATAGCGAATAAAACGAGCATCCGATACGATCTCAAAATTTTGCTATATTTAAAACGCAATAAAGCGAATAAAACGGGAGAGGTGACATGGGAGATTTATTTCTATTCACTATAACTATGGGGTATGCCATTGCGTCAATATGGCTACTTTACAAAAACTAAAAAGCGACTATACTAATTAAATATAACGGGAGTACAACTTATGTCAAGAAAAGACTATATAAAAATTGCTGATTTATTAGCAAAACATAATGTCACAAATGCATTAATTAGTGATTTTATGGAAATGTTAAAGTGCGACAATCGTGCATTTGACAAAACAAAATTTATGGAGTACATTGACAAACAACAAAACAAATAAGCGAGGTACTAAAAATGGGTATGTTTAATTATATACACGACAAAGTAGAAGAATTTTACAAAATTGCCGATAAAAACATTGGCAATTTTACAAACAAAAATGAGTTTGCTGACTTTATGTTAAATCATATTGATTTACTCATGGGTTCAGATGACTATGAATATCATATTGATGATGTAATATCTGAAATATGGCAAGAAAAATGGAGTAAATACCAATGAAAAAAATGTACGCATCTTTTTTCAAAGAGAATATCAAAACATTTGGAAACATCCAACTGTTATATGATAGCATTGTAAAAGATTTGGAAACCGAAACACCATTCTTTTATAGAACTAAAAACAATTCGAGTATTAGAAGCCTATACCCCTCTACTTATTCGAGATTTCAAAAGCAAATCCGTAAAAGTAAATCTTTTATGGTGTATAGTGATATAGATAAAACTAAAACTATATCGGTATATAACGCAACATATAACAAGTTATAGGGTGCGACAAATGTGGGAATTGACTTTATTTGTTGTTCAACTATACTTGCTATATAAATTGGCAATGATGCCTATAACAATTAAACGGAGTAAACAATGAATACTTTATTGTATGAAATGCGTAGAACTTTTGTAGGTGATACTGAGTTCAAATATTACGACTTAGTAAAAGAACTTAGACAAAATCTAAGAACTAGAAATACTGCTGATACGCAAGTAATTCTTGCTAAGTATTACCCTCATATTTATGGTGATGATTCACTTGATGATGATGAGAAATACCACAAAGCCTATCTCAAACTTGACTATTGGTTTAGTGAGTGGTTCACTAACAGAGGTTATTTAATTCATCAAGGGCGTATTGAGGCTAGAAATAACTACATATCCCGAAACGCGTTAGCGTATCTCAACAAACTGCGTATTTACAAAGACACTGAAGAATGTGCAGATTGTGGGCAAGTCGCGTGGACTGACAATATGATTTGCACTGATCGTGACGAATGGGTTGGTGAAGAATGTAATTGTAGTAGTAATTACAGGTGGCATGACGGACACGATTGTTATTATCACGAAGATGACTACCCGTATGAAGATGATGATGATTACGAGGAAGATTATGATCCCGACTATGTACTGCCTTATGATGCCAATGTACTAAATTGGTTGCCACAGGAAGTGCGTATGCCTAACGATACCAAAGACGAAATACTAATGGGTGGTGAGCATGAGGCAGAAAGACGCAGAGATTGTCCTGACGATATTGTAGATAGAATACTAGGCACAATGCGAGGGTTTGCACTGCTCAAAAATGACGGCTCCCTTGACAATGGGTTTGAGATAGTGACTGCACCAGCGACACTAAATGCCCAAAAACATTATTGGAGTAAATTTTGTGCCGAGAATTTCAATGAGCATTTGTCGGCATGGCATACCAATACTTGTGGTTTCCATATTCATGTGAGTAGGAAAAGCCTTACCCCTTTGGATATAGGTAAACTGCTAGTGTTTGTCAACGCACCAAACAATTCGTCTTTCATTAGACAGATTGCAGGTCGAAGTTCCGATCAATGGGCTAGACGAAGTGCTAAGTCCGTGAAAGACGGACTGAATAGAAGCGACAAGTACGAAGCCATAAATCTAGGCAAGGAAAGAACTATCGAGTTCAGAATATTCAGAGGGAATATCGGTAAGCTTGGTATCATGCGAACATATGAGTTTGTCCATGCTTTAGTGATGTTTGTCAAACAATCAGCACTAGACAAAGACACGGATGTTCAGCTTAAAAATCTTACATATACAAACCTAATCAAGTTTGTAGGTAAGCCCAACAATAGAAGTCAATATCCTTACTTCTATACTTGGTTAGTTAAACAAGGATATATTAACAGCAAAAGAAAAGACAATAGCGAGGTATTAGAATGTGCTTAATTGTTCAAACAAACAACGCAAGTTTACTCAAAGCGAACTTGCTTAAATCAGCATACTCCAACAATTCAGACGGGTTTGGAGTTATGTATTTAGATGAAGATCAGATCAAGGTTCAAAAGATTGTACCGAAATCTGATGATGATGTAGTAAAGTTATGGGATAAATTCAAAGACTTAAAAATTCCTATGGGTTTACACTTTAGGTTTACAACAGAGGGGGCAACCAACAAATCTAACTGCCATCCGTTTCAAGTACTCAACAAAACGGAACATGGTAGAGATGTTTGGATGATGCATAACGGACCGAAGCTACCCACACCTATGATTGACAAAGACAAATCTGATACTCATCAGTATGTCAAGTGGGTGCTTCGTCCTATGCTATCTAACAATCCCGATCTGTTATACAACAAGGATTGGGTTGACATGATAGAAGAATCTATTGGGAGTGATAAACTTTTATTCCTTGATTCCAAAACGGGGAAATTTACTATCATCAATGAAGATCATGGTGATCACTTGAATGATGATGTATGGTTGTCTAACACTTACTCTATCCAACGGGGATATGGTACCGACTATGACCCACATACAGATTCGTTCATGAAGAAACGCAATAACATTGTACCAATCAGTAGTACATATGGTTGGGGAAATGATGACTACGATTCCTACAACTACAACAACTACTATATTGATAGACCTAATCACATACAACAAATAGATTTGTGTGATGACGGGGAACTATACAATCTTTCGGACATCTGTAATTTTACAGACAAACAGATTGAAGAAATAGTTTACTCTAATCCAACAGGCACTGCCGAATTACTCCGTGACCTAGTTAATGCTTCAGAGGAAGAACTGATTGATTCAATGGATGAACTTCTCGATCAGAGAAAATCAAAGGAAGGAAATAAACATGGGAATAGTAAGAGCTAAAGGTATTGGCGACTTGTTTGCCGTAGGATTTAATCCTTATGACAAAAAGACTTATGTCATGGCACAGTCAAATCAATTTCCATATCTTGTTGAGTTAGATACAATTATGGGGTGGGATTATGAAACTCCCATTGACAAGTATGGATTTGATTTAAGTAGTCTTAAGTCCAATATTATTTCAAGAGGTGTAGCTATGAAAGATGTGTCATTTCATATCGCGAAATTGCTACCCCCTACCAATCCTCTACCTGTGTATAGATACAAAACTCTAGACATGACAGAGGAAAACATTAACAGGTTGAAGAAACATATCAACGGGTACAAGCCCAAAGATTTTGATACCCGTTATGTTATTCTTTCAGCAGGTACTCGTGTGGTGGCAAATGACTTTCATAATATTAACCCGAAAAGCAAGGTGGCTAAGCTTATTAATAAACATATTGAGAATGGTAGGTTTAATGGTGTTTATCCTAATCTGTACAAAAAATACAAAGCCAATCTCAAAAGCCACAGCTTAGGATCGAGGATATCAACACTCAATATGCTACCTTATATACCAAAAAATAATATAGCTGGTGTGAAATACGACGGGTTGCTTACTGAGTATGTGTTCAATGAATCTAACATCAAGTCACTTAATGATGTAGAGTACTTAACACACTGAGTTTCTATGCACTACCTCGCATAGTCGGGGGGCACTTGTGGAAGGTGCCTCTCGAATTACACCGACATTACACAGTATTACACGGATAACACCTTTTTAGACAGAGGCATACCTATCCCCTTTATATAATAAAAAAATAAATAAATTTTAAATCGTATATTAGAGGGGTGTAGGTGGGTCGTTTAAAAAATGCTCTATTCGTGTAATGCCGTGTAATGCCGTGTTCTATCGGGGTGCGACAACTTTATCATTGACATTTATACTGAAGGGAGTATAGTTATGGACATGAAAGACATAATAAAAACAGAACTAATGAGATTGCGTTCAGTGTTGAACGCGAATCTTGAGGACTACGCAAAACAAACAGTTGAAACCAAAGACGAAAGCATTGCTATCGGGTGGGCTGAAGCTGTTCAATATATGCTATCTTATATAGCAAAGAAAGAGGAACCAAATGAAAATAATTAGGTCAGAAGAAACAGGTTTGTACAGAGTGTTAGTAGATGAGGAACAAGATGTATATCTTTGTGATGAGCAAGGCAATAGTTCTTGGGATGCTTACTATGACGCTGAACAAATGATTATGGAATGGAGAAAATTAAATGAATAAGAAAATAGAGAACGCATTAGATGTAATATATGATGCTTTGCTATGCTACTTTGAGGATTGTATTAGTAGTGATAAGGCAGAGCAGAGATTAGTTAACAGTTCATATCGAACAATAGTAGAAGCATTGAAAGGAAAACAAAATGGGTAAAGTAAAAGAATGGTTAATGGAACTAGAAGAAAGACGACAAGAGGATAACCTATCTGATTACGAAGCTAAGTTATTGGAACAGCTTGATGAGGATAGACGATCATACGCAGAAGCCGAAGCGCATGATTGGTGGGAACACAACGGCAACTTAATGAAAGGAAAAAAGAATGGAACAAACTAAACAACTGCCACCATTTAAGGCACATTACATTAAAAGCAACGCACAAAAAATTTTAGATATACTTAATGAGGGTGGTGGATTGGTGTGCTTTTCACCCAAACAAGAAGAACACTCAAAGAAAATACTAGATGGTATGTGTGAGTGTGTAAGTAAGATTAACAATTATGTTAATGAGTATGCAGAAGAAATGAAGAAGGTGAGGAAAAGTAAATGATAACTAACATAATATTATTTTTAATGATGATTGGTATGGCTTGTATCGGTTATGCGTCAGCTTACATTGTAATGCAACGCGAAATTACTAGACGCGATATAGAATTGAACATGGCATACACATACATAGGGGATAAACTAAGTGAGCGAACAAGAGAAAAAAGAGTACGAAAAACTTAAAGGCATGGCTATGAATGGTACACTTACTATTCAAGAAGCTTTAAAGTATTTTCAACTAAAAGAAAAATCTAAAGGGAAAACAACATGAACATATTTTATTTAGATGACAATCCAAGACTGTCAGCACAACAACTATGTGACAAGCATGTACCTAAAATGTTATTAGAAACTTGTCAGATGTTATCAACTGGAATCAGATCCCGCCTGGAAGTCAAGACGGATTCACTATATAAGATAGCATATCCCAAACACCCCAGCACAATGTGGGTGGGTGAATCGCGAAAGCATTTTATGTGGGCATTGGAATACGCAAGAGCCGTAGCTGATGAATACACATGGCGATACGGCAAGATGCACAAGTCAGAGCGAGTGGTTAAATGGTTGGAAGATAATAAAGAATACATCTTCAAAGCATTCGAAGATGTGGAACCTATATTTACACGACCACCACAATGTATGCCCGATCAATACAAACAAGAAGATACTATTGAAGCATACAGATCATACTACTATGGCGAGAAAAAGTATTTCGCTAAGTGGGAAAAAGGTAGAAACAAACCCGAGTGGTTTAGAGGAAAGGCAATACATGAAGCATTCAAAACTAAAAATGAAACAGCAAATGCTACAAGATAAACTGGATGCATTAAACAAAGCAATCATCTTAACGCAAGATGAATTGATGACAGTGAACAATGAACTATCAACAACTGCTTTAGATAAGATAATAGATTCTTTGGTTGAAGCATACGACAAGATGAAAGGAAAAACAAATGTCAAAAAAGCACAAGGATAGTCACTTTGTAGGTGGAAGCAACGAGGATTTTGCGGGTGTGTATTATCACATCATGCGGGAGCATACACCTTTAAAAGATTTAAGAGAAGTAGTTATTAAATTAATGGGCAGATGTTTTGATGCGTACCCACAGGCAAGAGCCGAAGCAGAGAAACACTACATAAAAATTCTGGAGACTCACAATGAAGGCTGAGGATTTAGTATGGGATATAGCCTATTGGAATCCAACCGACGAAGTGACGGATGAAGAACTACAAAGATTCTTAGATAGTGGAATAGGTACGGCATCAAATAACTCTAGGTGTTTTAATGTCCGACAATTTGTCGAAGCATTTAACAGGCAAGAGATCAGTGACTTAGGTTGGTTGTATTATAATGACCGACGAAATGACAAGGGGGAACAATGAAAATAGATGTACGAACAAGAGACTGTTGCTACATAGAACTGAATGATTATATTTATTACATAGATGATTCAACTAATGAACAGATAGTTCACAAGTGGCACAAAGATTCTGTGGATTCTTATGATCGCATATCAAAGATAGACAGAGAAGTTAAGGAAGCAATAGAAAGGGGAAGACTTGATGAGCTCTAGACCTAGTACTAAAATGAAATGGGTATGGCATAACATTCACCACAAAGAAAATGAAATGAATGTGAATAAATTTGTTGACACAAAGGAAAATGTATGGTATAGAAAACTATGGCAAAGAATACTAAGATACCTAAATACGTGACACTCGGACCTTTTCGGGCTGAACTCGAGCTAGTGCCCCCCGATATAATGACAGATGTAGCGGAAGCACAAGGCACAGTTTTATGTAGACCGCCCTATAAAATATATCTTGATAGAGAAATTATAGAGGATGGTGGACTGAATGCAGTGAACGTAATGATACATGAGTGTATGCACATTGGATACTATCAGTATCAATTAAAAGATAAGGAAGAAGAAACAGTAGTTAATTCTTTCGCAAACTTTTTAACCGAACTATTGTGTCGTTCAGAACTATCACAATGGTTTAAAGAAAATATGAAGGGAGATTAATGGACAAACTTGAAAGACCCGTATTCGTTTACGGAACTTTGAAAAGTAAAGAGAGGTTGCATTATTTTTTAAAGAGGCAATCCTATATAGGAAAGGCAACAACTGTTGATAGTAATTTCTTATTGAAAGAATTTGCTAGGTCTTTTCCTATTGCATTCAGAAATAAATCTGACATGTGTAAGTATAAAATAAAAGGCGAAGTCTATGATGTGCAAGATGATGAACAGTACGAGAGCATAAGATTACTAGAAGAAAACGCGGGATATAAATGTGTAAAAACTTTAGTAGATGTCGGCTCTCATACAAATGAGATTGTCGAAATGTATATCATGGAAGAACCTAACATTGACTTTGATAATCCCGCACTATCCGATAACTGTATTAGAGTTAGGAATGGTGCACAAGAGTGGAGTAAAACAAATGAATTGGTTTGAAATACTTTGCGATAGATTGGCGGGGCTGTCCATGTTTGTAGCTTTATATGGTACAGGTTTGCTATTGATTTTATTAATACTGACTGCTATATTTAATTAGGGAGTTTTAATATGAGAAAGAAAAAATATATATCAACAGGTGATGAATACTTATTTGATGAGACTTTAGAATATCTAGATGATAGTTTAGATATAGATGAGTACATGAATGACCCTCGCTTTGACGAGAACGATCACGAATATTTACAGGAGATACACGAAAATGGGGTACAATCCGAAGACGTACAATTTATTCCAACAGATAGATATTTCAAACGCTTTAGAAAAAATCGTTAGTTATATAGATTCGTCGGAAGAAGAAGAGCCTAAGTTATTTATTGCATCGGACAATCCGTTTGCTTTGCGTATGAAATTTTATAGATACATACAAGCATACAGGATTCAGATGGCTAGTAAAGAAAATGCCGACCCACATAGGTATGATACATTAATTGTGGAACAGGTAAAGAAAGGTGTTGAAATTAAATCAGCACTAGATACGATGGAAGACTTGGAAATCACCAACATGAAAGGGGAAAAGATATGACAAGCGAAGAGCAATTCAGAAAAGATTTTGGAAATTGTGTAGATGAAATGAAGAAACCGATAGTAGATTTGGCAGGGAAATATGATACAGATGTATTGATATCATCTCTGTTCGAAGTAGGAATGCGGTTATCTTTATTGAAGTATGGAACAACAGGACTGATGAGTTTACTAGGCGACGTACTGCAAACCATGTCAACGTCTGGGCAAATGCTAGATGAAATGACAGAGCAAATGAACAAGACTCAAGACGCAGTAGGTTCCGCATTCTTAAAGACAACGAACTCAAAGTTAAAACATTAGGGGGGCAACATGCCAAAGAAAAAAGAAGATGATTTGATTAGCATACCTACGGAACTGTTAGACATGAATGCCGTAGAGTTATCAGAGAATGATGATGCGATTAATCAGATCATTGAATACTTAAAACAAACAAGGGTAAATGTCAGACAAGCTGAGGCAACAGGGCAGAGGATCTCAAAGTCCACCGCGAAAAAGGTACCGAAGAAGTTTGATAAGAACCCATTGGATATGTTATTATCCGAAACATAAGGAGACATTATGAGCGAGACACCAGATAGAATGAGAAAGTTTGTGTGGAATGAGCACAACGAACCTATCCAAAAGATATGGGATACATCAAGTCTAAGTACATTCTTGGCTTGCCCTAGATATTACAAGTGGACTGTGCTTGATGGTTGGAAAACTACAAGCTATGCCACTGCCACAGGATTTGGGTCGGCTGTTCACGCGGGCTTTGAAGAAATAGATAAAGCTAGATTCGAAGGCAAGTCTAAAGATGAAGCGTTGCGTCGTGCTATCAAGCTTGTGTTGAAAGAGTTTGGCGAAGACTTAAAACTTGCTGATGATTCGGCTCGTAATTTGGAAGCTACACTCAGAGCAATCGTATGGAAAACGGAAGAGTTTTGGGATGACAATCTTAGACTAGCTACCATGCCCGACGGCTCACCCGCTTTAGAGCAGAGGTTTGAAGTACCGATCGGGGATAAGGGGCACAGGTTTAGTGGTAGGATTGATAAGATCATTTCACTTGACGGCAAACTTTATTTGGTTGATGTGAAAACAACAAAGCAATCTTTAACTGAATGGTATTTCAAAATGTATATGCCAAACAATCAAGTGTTCGCATACATATGGGCATGCCGTGAAGTATTGAAGTTGCCTGTTGAAGGATTCATCATTGATGCGGTACAGACAGGCGCGAATTTTGCAAGGTTCTCCCGATCTGTATTCAATGTGAGTAAAGAATTAATTGATGAGTGGTACACTGATACGATACATCACTTGGATATATCAGACATATATGCCAGCTCTCAATACTATCCAGCAGACTTTACTGCGTGTGGTAATTATGGTGGTTGTAAGTTTAGAGAAACTTGTGGGCATCCAGCAAGTCAGAGATATATTTTCTTTGACCAAGACTTCACGCAAGAATACCATCCCGACTTACAGGAAACAAGACCTGCTGAGTTAGAAGTTATTGCGGGCGGTAAGCAAGATTAATTAATTTTTTTCTTGACATTTTTTAAAAATAATATATAGTTCAAAACATAATAGGAGACCAATTGATGGCAAAAATAACACAACACAAATCAGCTAGCGTGACTAAGCTATTGCTTTGTGGTGATAGTGGTAGCGGGAAAACTTCCGCACTAGCCAGCCTTGCAAATGCTGGTAAGAAGTTAAGGATACTAGACTATGACAATGGTTTAGATATACTTCCTTCTTTATTAAACAAAGACGCAGTAGATAATGTGTCTTATGTTACGTTAACAGATTCATTGGGTCAAGCAACCGCATTCAGAAGAGGGGCACAGCTGTTGTCCAACTGGAAAGACGGTGATGAAGACTTAGGTCCTGTGAAAAATTGGGGCGAGGATACAGTTCTAGTGATAGACTCCCTTACCCTTATGGGCGAGTCCGCTTTACGTTCGGCTCTCGTCTTTAACAACAAGAAACCTACTGACCAAGCAAGCCAACCCGAATGGGGAGCGGCGGCTAGAGATGTACAAAACATTATCCAGTACATAACGGGCGAAGAAGTAAAATGTAATGTAGTAGTGACTTCGCATATGCAGTATATGGAAGGGGACATGGGTACATCGAAAGCCTATCCTACTTCAGTAGGTTCTAAACTGTCTACCAAAATAGGTAGATACTTTAACTGTGTCTGTCGTATTGATACACGTTCATCAAGCAAAGGCACAGAGCGGACACTTCGCACAGCATCAGATCACAAGATGGATTTGAAAGTGACAGCGCCAAGTCTTATTGAACCTAGCGCTGAGTTAGATTTAAACAAATTGTTTGAAGCTATACAAAATAATGCGAAGTCTAAACTCAAAGCGAGCAATGTGAAAGGAGATAAATAATGTCTAATGTTGCAGACTTTTTAAGCATGACACCCAATGATACACCAGAGAGTGTCTTGCTACCCGAAGGTAGTTACGAATTTGTCGTGACTTCTTATAGGGCTGACCAAGTAGGTGAGAATCAAACACCTCTAGTCAGAGTTAATGTGAAAGCCAATACAGTCATTGAATCAGATATATCTGACGCTGACTTGGTTAACACAGAACCAACACGTATGGAGTTCTGGGCTACCCCAGCATCTCTTAAACTTAGCAATCCTGCAATAGGATTGAAAGCATTCTTAACAAATGCTTTAGACTTAGGTCATGTAGATGACTTACCATATAGTGAATTGCTAGAGATGGCAATCGGTAAAACCTTTAAGGGTATGGTCAAGCACGAAATGACTGGCAAAGGTAAGGATATCAAAGCCGCACAGGTTAAGAGAATCCTAGCCTAACTTTAGGGAGAGAGTATGAGCAACGTAAGTACAGTTATTAAACAGGTTCCACCGCAGATGCCTAAAGGTGAATGCCGTATTGCTTTTGTATTTGATTTTCCAACTACAGATGAGCAGCGACTTGGCAGTATCATGGAAGGATCAGCGGGAAAAATGTTTCATGCGTTGTGTGAAATATCTGATATAGATGTGGATAACTGTTTGCTTACGCATGCTCTCGCTCAGAAACCAGCACAGGAGAACCCTTCTCATTTTTTCTACAACAGAAACGAATACAAAGCTGTATGTAAGCAAGGGGATTGGAGATCGAAGTATCCTGTGAATGGTTTTGGTTATTTAAAAGAACAGTTTGAACATAACATAGATAAGTTATGTAAAGAGCTTAATGAAGTACAACCCAATGTCATTGTGGCTATGGGTAGTATTGCATTATGGGCGCTGACAGGACTGGATAAAGTAGGAACTTACAGGGGAACAATTCTAAAGTCGTTATCTTTTTTACCATTCAAAGTTACCAAAGTATTACCTACCTTCAGTCCTAGTGCCATCAACAGGCAGTATGAGTTTCGACCTATTGTCTTACATGATTTGCAAAAAGCAATCAGAGAATCAGAATCCAAAGAACTAACAATAAAAGAAAGGGAGTTGTGGATTGAACCAGAAATTAAAGACCTCGAGGATTTCGAGCAAAAATTTATTAGAGAGAATAACGAAGATGAACCACTCAGTTTCGACATTGAAACGGCAGGTGGTTTTATTACTTGCATTGGTATTGCTCCAAGCGACCGCGTCGCTATGGTTGTACCATTCAAAGACGAACGAGATGTACTCAAGAATTACTGGACCGACAGTGCTCATGAACGACAAGCTTGGGCTTGGTTAAAAAGAATACTTGAGAATGAAAAGATAACTAAGGTTGCACAGAATCAATTCTATGATGTGACTTGGTTAGCATTTAAACAAAACATAAACGTGCGAGGTATTGTACACGATACGATGCATTGTCAACACGTACTACAACCCGAGCATCCTAAAGCATTGGGGTATCTAGGATCTATATACACCAATGAAGGCGCTTGGAAAACGATGGCAAAGTTCTCTAAGAGTACAAAGAAAGATGAATAGATATAATGAAACGGGCTCCGTATTTCTCGGAGTTACCTATACCAAACAATCTGGTAACTGTTGAGAGGGAGATACGGCTGTGGAGGGCTGTTATAGATCAAGCGTTGATAGACTTTTTAATGAACAGTGAAGTAAGTGAGAACTTAGCAAACAAAGAACGCGCCAAGATTTGGTTGCGTGGTAAGACAGAAGATTTTCTAGTTGTGTGTGACTATGCACAACTCAATCCGAAAGAAGCAAGAGAACACATATTTAATATAGTAGGGGGAATAGATGAGCTATACAAGTAACAGAGCCACGACGGCATACGATACGCAAGTAGGTGGTAGTCATTACAAAGAATTTAAAATACAACCATCCGTGTTTATTAATGAAAACAAATTATTATTTGCAGAAGGTAATGCTATTAAATATATTTGTAGACATGTTAACAAAGGTGGGAAAGAAGATTTATTAAAAGCTAAACATTATATAGACATGATTATTGAGCGAGACTATGTTTAGTAGGGGAGACAAAAGCGATGGCAAACATAATAAAGAATGTAGATATTCAAAATATCAAACTTGATAGTGAGCAAACTAATTGGGTGTACTGCGCATTGGACTGCGCGATTACCCATGAAGTATGGCAGAAGATCAAGCAAGAACTAGACGACACAACATCAAAGACATATCAATTTGAAATCGACAGTTTAAAAACTGCGATGGCTATGACCTTAAAAGGTTTGCGCGTGGACACTGAACGTGTAAAAAATATGCGTGCCCCCTTGAAGGAACAGCGACTCAAGTTAGAAAGAATGCTTCACCTTTTCTCACGAGCAGTGACAGGTAAAGATTTAAATCACGCATCACCTAAACAATTACAAGATTTATTTTATGTGCACTTGGGCATACCTAAAGTTATGTCATACAAGAAAGGACAACAAAAAGTTTCCACGGACAGGGAAGCATTAGAACATTTGCGCCGAGAATATCCAAGGGCAAAGCCTTTCGCTAATGCTATTTTGGCACTCAGAGATATAGATAAACAGCTGAGTGTATTAGAAACTACACGAGACAGAGACAATCGAATCCGTTGTTCATACAATGTAGCAGGCACTGAGACGGGCAGATGGTCTTCATCGGAATCTCCATGGGGTACAGGTACAAATCTTCAAAACATTACAAAAGATTTGCGCTCCGTTTTTATACCCGATGAAGGAAAGATAATGTTTTATGCAGACTTAGAACAGGCAGAGTCTCGTGTAGTTGCTTATATTACAGGCGATGAAAAATATATTCAAGCTTGTGAGAGTAGTGATCTACATACTACTGTGGTTAAAATGGTTTGGAAAAATATGGGATGGAGCGGTGACCCTAAACAAGAAAGGCAACTAGCAGAGAGCCCATACTATTTACATTTCTCATACAGAGATATGTGTAAGCGCGCAGGTCATGGTACTAACTATGGTTTGTCAGCCGCATCATTAGGCAGGCATTTACAAATTAAAGTAGCACATGCTACTAGATTCCAATTACTTTATTACGGTGGAATAGTTCAGAAAGAATCTGTTGAGAGATGGCATAAACAAAATCCCGATGCGGGTTTCGATGAACTTCTTTTAAAAGGTAAAGACATTGGTGGGGGCACGCTGAAAATTGAAGGGGCGTTTGAAGGTATCCGTAAGTGGCACGAGGATGTGCAGAAACAATTAGATGAGACAGGTACTTTACTTACACCGCTGGGACGTAGGCGCCAATTCTGGAACAGGTTAACTGCACCAGAAACTTTACGTGCGGCGATTGCTTTTGTTCCACAATCTACAATAGGTGACTTGTTAAATATGGGATTATATCGCGTATGGAATGAGCTATCTGGAGATGGTGTGGAAATTTTAGGGCAGGTTCATGATGCTATCTTGGGTCAAGTACCCATAGAAAAAGTAGATGAACTGATGCCAAAGATTATTAACTGTATGACAAATCCGATAGATGTTAACGGAAGAACTTTAATTATTCCTTCTTCAGTAGAGGTAGGAAACACTTGGAAAGATATGAAAACATGGGAAGGGGGTAAGAGTGCCTAGAGTATATCCAGACTACATAGAAGCTTGTGTTAATGCTACAGCAAGTAGCCCGATACCCAAGTTGTTTAGAAGATGGGCAGCAATTTCTTCTGTCGCTGGTGCATTAGGGAGACGCGTATGGTTTCCTATGCCTAACTACGATATACGTTCTAATATATTCGTTGTGTTAATTGCGGGTCCAGGCAGAAACAAATCTGTTAGTTTGAATTTGCCATATACTAAAGTATTTAGCAGACTCACTACACCGCCTGGTTCGAAACCAGATCACAGTACATACAACACTGGGTTAGAAGAGTATGGTTTAATGAAGTATCCATTGTATTCTATTCAAGATAGAATTACGCCAGAGAAATTGGCAGTAGATATGTTCAAGTCTTCTCGTATGGATATGAGATTGTCAACACCATCTGATCCTTTTTATGATGCATCATTAACATTGGTTACATCAGAGATAGGTACATTCTTATCTAGGAATGAAAGATACTTGCAAATGTTTTTAACAGATATGTGGGATAGTAAAGAAGAGTACTCACACAAAACAAAAACAGCAGGCGAGTATGTTATCAAAGGTCCTTGTTTAAATTGGATTGCTTGTTCAACACCCGAACAGTTTGTAGATAACTTACCAGAAGATGCTAGGTCTCAAGGTTTATTATCTAGAATCATTCCTGTCTTTTATGATGGACCAAAGATTCCACAATCTCTTTTACAAGATAGAGTAAGTGGGGCGGATGTTATTAATTTAAGACATGACTTATCAGAGATTGCTAAGATGTATGGACCAATGACTTTAGAAGATAAAGCTTTTGAAACTATTAACTTAGATATTGAAGCGGGGTTACCACCCGAGCCAACTGATCCTAACTTATCAGAGTATGGACAGAGAAGAGTATCACATTTCTTAAAGATTGCTTTATCTATCTCAGCGTCACAGAGTGGTGATAGAGTTATTACTTTAGATCATTGGAATAGAACTAAAGAAATTATGTTTGATGTAGAATCGACAATGCCTAAAGCATTGGAAGGATTTGGTATGGGTCGAACAGGAAAGATTGCCCAAGATATGCGGGTTTGGGTCAAAGGAATCATGGAAAGTACAGGACAAAAGTATGTCAGTCTTAAATTATTTAAGAGAGAATTACTCCGAAAGATTCCGAATCCAGGTGAGCTGGAACAAACCGTGAAAGCTATGGAAGACGCGGGTTATATTAGCGTTGACCACAGTATTGTTATACCTAGATCACTTGATAATTAAAATGGAGTATGATACAATGGCAAACTCGTCTCAACGAAACAATCAAATAAAAGGAGCTTATATGCAAATAAACGTAGACTATTCTCGCGATGACTTACTGACCGAAGCGGGCAAACTAATATTAAAAGACAGATACTTATTACCAACAGAGGCTAGTCCTCAAGAAGCTTTCGCCCGTGCAGCCAAAGCTTTTGCAGATGATGAAGCACATGCCCAAAGGTTATATGATTATGCGAGCAAGCTATGGTTTATGTTTGCTACTCCAGTTTTATCTAACGGTGGAACAACAAGAGGATTACCTATCTCTTGTTTCTTAAATTATGTAGACGATTCAAGAGAAGGATTAGCCGACCACTATACTGAGAATATATGGTTGTCAAGTATGGGTGGCGGAATTGGCGGTTACTGGGGTCACGTGCGTTCTCAAGGCATGGCAACCAGCATTGGAAATAAAACTACAGGTGTGATTCCCTTCATGCACGTCGTTGATTCACAGATGACCGCGTTCCATCAAGGTGCTACAAGAAGAGGAAGCTATGCTTCTTATATGGATGTATCCCATCCAGAGATTGTAGAGTTTATTGAAATGAGAAAACCAACAGGTGGTGATATCCATAGAAAGAATTTAAACTTGCACCATGGTATTAACATCTCTGATTCTTTTATGGAAGCGGTAGAGCAGGGGGCACCTTGGAATTTGATTGACCCACATACGAAACAAGTTATTAAAACAACAGACGCAAGAAGTTTGTGGATTAAAATATTAGAGACGCGAGTAGCAACGGGTGAGCCTTACCTATCCTTCATTGATACAGTCAATGCGGCGTTACCCGAATCACAAAAGAAACTAGGTTTAAAGTTTAATCATTCTAACTTATGCTCTGAGATTACATTACCTACAGCAGTAGATCGCACAGCGGTTTGTTGTTTAAGTTCTGTTAACTTAGAATACTATGACGAGTGGAAAGACAACCCGAATTTTATAGAAGATTTAGTACGCATGCTTGATAATGTTCTTGAATCTTTTATCACTAACGCACCTTCTTATTTATGGAAGGCTGTCAACAGTGCTAGAAAAGAAAGAGCAATTGGATTAGGTGCTATGGGTTTCCACAGTTATCTTCAAAGAAGATACACTTGTATGGATAGCCCACAATCTAAAGAAATTAACATAGATATGTTCAAACATATTTATGATAAAGCTCAAGATGCCAATCGCAAACTTGGGGCAGAGAGAGGATCTCCTTCAGATATGGAAGGTACAGGATTACGACATTCCCACGTAATAGCCGTCGCACCCAACGCCTCGTCTTCCATTATATGTGGGGGAACCTCTCCATCTATTGAACCACTTAGAGCTAATTCTTTTTCACAAAAAACTTTGAGTGGTACATTCCAAATGAGAAATAAATACTTGGAAAGAATACTAATTAGGTATGATAGAAACAATAAAGAAGTTTGGAAGTCTATCGTAACTAATGGTGGCAGTGTTCAACATCTTGACTTCTTGTCGGATGAAGATAAACAAGTATTTAGAACTGCGATTGAGATGAACCAAGCTTGGCTTGTAGATTTAGCAGCGGATAGGCAGAAATTTATTTGCCAATCACAAAGCTTAAACATATTTCTAAAGCCAGATGTAGATACTAGAACTTTACACAGTATACATTTAAGAGCATGGAAAAAGAAAGTAAAGACTATGTATTACTTAAGAAGTACCGCATTAAAGAAAGTGGAAAACTTAACAAGTAAAATAGAAAGAACAATCAGACCAGACTTTAAAGAAGAAGAGACAGCATGCGTAGCATGCGAAGCATAGAAAGGATAATGTATGTCAGTATTTGAAGGAAGAGAATATTATAAACCGTTTGAATATCCATGGGCTTTTGAAGCCTATGATCAACAACAAAAGATGCATTGGTTACCGAGTGAGGTTCCTTTACATGAAGATGTAAATGATTGGAACTATAAGATGACTGATGCAGAAAAGAATCTAGTGAAACAGATTCTTACATTCTTTACACAGGGAGACGTGGATATTGCGCAAGCCTATATGGATGTGTATATACCCATGTTTAAAAAACCAGAAGTAAGGATGATGCTATCAGCTATTGCTACATCAGAAGCAAACCATGCCCACAGTTATTCATTATTAAATGATACAATAGGTATGGACGACAAAGAGTACAAAGCTTTTCAAGAGTACGCAGAGATGGCAGACAAACATAATTACTTATGGCAAAGTAAAGGGGGCACGGCAGAAGAGAAGATCGTTCGCGACATGGCTGTGTTCTCTGCATTCGGTGAGGGCTTACAACTCTTTGGTTCGTTCGTTATGTTATTAAACTTCCAAAGGTTTGGTAAGATGAAAGGCATGGGGCAAATTGTAGCGTGGTCAATCAGAGATGAGAACCATCACGTTGAGAACATGATTAAACTTTTGAGCGAGGTGCTTGATGAGAAGCCATACATTTGGAATGACAACTTTAAGAAATCGCTCTACGATATATGTAGGGATATGGTAACTCTTGAAGAGAAGTTCATTGACCTGGCATTTGAGCAAGGACCTGTCGAAGGTTTAACACCAGACGAAGTAAAGAAGTATATACATTACATGGCAGATAGAAGACTGCTTCAGTTAGGATTGAAACCAAACTATGGAGTAAAAGAAAATCCTTTAGACTGGGTAGACTTTATTGTCAATGGGCAGGCTCACGAAAATTTCTTTGAGACTAGGTCAACAGAGTACGCAAAAGGCGCGGTTTCTGGGGACTGGTCTGATGCGTTTTCCTCTTGACAAAATCTGTGTCTTGTGATATACTACAATTATAATTTTAATGGGGGGCACAAAGAACCTTACTTCTACTAGACGAAATGTTTAGGTGCAGTTTGGGGATTCCCATCTTCCACATCCGAGGGGGCTAGTAATACTAGCTCCTTCTCTCTTACAGAAAACAAATGAATAATAATTATCCATACAAAACTAAATACGATAGCCTTGCAAAAAAGCTATACCTGTTATTCACTAACAAAAGCTTGACTTCTAGGCAAAAGTTTGCTACACTCCCACTCAAAGACAAGGACTACTGGAGAGCCTTGGCTGAAGTATCATTAAAGGAGAAACTATGGCAAACCCAAGAACTTTCTCCGTAACTAACTCTTTTGTTAACAGATGCTTAAACATCTTTAACACTACAGGAACTGACGGAGACAAAGAACTCGAAGCTTATGCTAGGGCTGAGTATAAAAAAGACTGGCAATGGGCGATGACTTTTTTCAAAAGCCATCAAAGATTCCCAAACTCTTTGAAAGAAGCAAATGCTTAAGGCAATCCTTAAGTGGTTTGATAGATTAGATTCCCGCAGATTAGAGGAAGAGAATTATCTTTCTCAGTCTGTGGATATGTATGATCTAGAGCGTAGGCAAAGAGAACTGATGAAGAGAGGGTACTACTATTAAAGTAGTATCCTAGCTTTGTTCCTCAAATTCATAGAAGAAATTCGTATCATCCCCTGCAGTATATTTAGATTTACTTTCCACACCATACTCAATAGTTGAAACCTTAAAGTCTGGGAACCTCATTTGTTTTGGGGATAAAGACTTATCATAGAATAACACCCTGTTATTAGGTTGAGCAGCAAAGTATCCGTTATCTAACTTCAATATATTAAATGACTTATGCTGTGTAGGTACCTCAGAATACCCAACATCTAGTAGATTAGGGTCTGGCTGACAACTATCTATAGTATATAAATACTCCCCAAAATAAAATTTCCCGTTTTGAGCCCTGTATTTGCATTTCCCCGACCCTATACTCACCTTTTGTATAACTGAGATGTGATAGCTAAAACAATCCCAAAGCTCTAAGTCTTCGAGAGCCATCTCTTCTTGGGTTTCTTTCCAAACAAAAGCCGATATAGGTAGCTTATCATATAGAGCTCCCGTCTCATAGAGGTAGGTCTCAAAATATAAGGCACGACCTTGGATAGATTTCGCGGTGACCCATACACCTGGTTCATACTCACCGTGCCCCCTTTCAAAATCATAAAGATATTCCTTCTTAACAAGGACTTCAATAGGTGGAACATTGGCTACAAGAAAAGCCACTATTTAAATTGATATAGGTAATCCATTGTGTAGGTAGTTACACACTGGGCATAGAGAACAGACGCACCGCCTGCTCTATCTAATTCATCTTGAAGCCAGCTACTAACTTCACGGGCTTCTTCTTCACATTTATTTAAGGTAGTATAGATTGGTTCACTCATGATACGTACACAAGATACGTCATAAGGTTTAGATATATCTATTGGAAAACAGAGTTGAAAAAGTATAACGTATTTTAACATACGTTAATGAGCGAGCGATCTAATTATATAAGATAATTTTTCTGCACGCATGGGGGTCTGTTTTGCCCAACGCGAATCAAGCATCTCATCCGCCGCTAAGTTGTAGGATTTGTTAGCAAGATTAGATAGAAATTTTTTAAACTTACTAACGCCTCCTACACCTAGCTGAAATGTCATCTCTATAAGAACTTCTTTAACACATTCTGGATGCTCGTCAAGATTGATATTATTATGGTCAGCGACCAGCTCAGCACTTTCACAGGCAGCTTTAAAGTCCACTTCAAAAGTGGCATCAAGTTGCTCCATGCTGTATTCAATACCTTCTGCATAGTTGTCCTCCTTTGTTACCAAGTGACCGTATCCTATAGTAGCGAATCCTAATGAATCCTTATATACATAAGACCTAAATCCCTCGTGTTCTTTTATTCTCTCCTTAAGCTTTTCAAACATTACTTACCACCAATACCCCAATATGTTTCATGTTCATCTTTTTTATTTTTCTTTTTAAACATATCCTCAATGGTTATTATCAATTTATATATTAATATTTCTACGTAGTACATTACTTTGTAAGATTATTTTTCTTCTCAAAACTGCGGAGCCCAGCCATCCCGAGCAAAGCCGTGACAAGCGGGAACAGAGTTGCCATGTCTAGCTCTGGTAGAGGTGCGTGTTCAATACTGAACGCAGCTAATAAAAACATGATGAATTGTTTTAGCACATATTCCCAAGCAATAGCTAATGCACATGACATACCAATCAATGGGCGCCATGATCTCTGCATAATACCACCAATCCCTGTAGCTGTTGACTGAGCATCAGCAAGGTTGATGTCCATTTGCTTTTTATTAATTTCGTTTTCTAATTCTTTTAGCTTTAGTTTAATCTGTCCCTTTTCTTCTTCGCTAGTGTGGACAGAATCAATTATCTTTCCTACAGAATCTACTAAAGAACCACCTAATAATTTTTCCAACATTATTTTATTCTCCTATACTGTTTAACTTTTTGTTTGACACCTTTGGGTTGTGCTACAAACTGTTTACCTTGTGCTTTGCCTTTTCTTTTAGCAGCTGATGTGGCTGCATATTCGGCAGAAGATAAACCTTTGATTGCTTTCTCTGGTAAATATCTTTCACCAGTTGCATTAGGACCTTGTGTAGATGGCTTGCCCGATTTGGTTCGCCACTTCTGTTTAGTCCAAGCGTTTAAACTTTTCTGCGGTTTCTTTAAGCTAGGCATTCTGTACTTGATGTTCGCAACTGGCACACTTGCAATGGCAAGTGGATGAGTTACTGCAGTGGCAAGAATGCCCACAATTTTTACAATACCCTTCCATACTAAGATGTATAACCTCCGCCTTTTGCTTTATATTCTTTAGCTAGCATCTGCGCTTTTCGCGCTGACCATTGTCCAGGTGCACCACCTTTTCCACCAGCTTTAATCTTATTAAACAAAGACTTCCGCATACTTGGCTTGGTATAATTACCTGCCTTGTTGACAGAAGATTTACTTTTTGTTTTTGACTTTATCATATAAAGCTTTTACAAAACCTTTCATCACAACTTTACCACCTTTAGGAGATGCTTCCCCTCTTTGCTGTGATAAGATAGCCTTCTTGTTTTTATCAGCTTTAGCTCTAGCTGCTTGCCCAGGTGTTTGATATTTTTTCTTGGGTTTCTTGCTAGTTGTTTGGGCTAAAGATGCTCTAGTAATAGGCATTACTCTTTAGTCTTAGTGTTGTAGCGCTTGCCGTTCCAGTTAAATTCTTTAACGCCTTTATTCTTAAAGTGTTTGAAAGCTTCACCGAAAGAAACACCGCCCTTAGACACTCCAACATTGTAATTCTTACCTGCATCAGTTTTAATGTTTGATCCAGCTTTAGCAGTAGATGTCTTAGTAGGTTCTGGTTTGCCAGCAGGTGCTCCAAACTTTGCTGTTGTTTTAGTCTTAGCTTTAGTTTGAATGTTTGACCCACCGCCCTGTGTCTTAGATGTTTCCATCTTAGCTTTCTTTGCAATCATTTCATCTTTAGTCATAAAAGCTGAAGGGATTGTTTTCTTAGGCTTGTCTGCCTTTGGTTTACTAACAGGTGTATTCTTACCTGGTTGTATTCTTCCTTTTTTCATTGAGTACTCCTTATTGATTTTGTTGAGAAGAATCAGAAGAAGCTGTAGCCTCTTCTACTTTTACCGCATCTCCGCCAATCTTCACGACGGGAGCAGTAATAATTATTGTGTCAGTTAACTTCATTAAGAGATTATACCACAATAGAATTTCCTTGACAAGGGGTCTTATTTGTGCTATAGTCCGCACACTACAGGAGAATATTATGCCAAAAATTATAGATAAAAAGCAGATAGTTGCCGCTCTCAATGCACTAGTTGAGAACAAAGGTAACAAAGCAGCGGCGGCTAAGTCCCTAGGGATTCCGCGCACAACACTGATAGACCGCTTAACAACAGCAGAACTACATGGATTCAAACCCACAGTCGTGCCCCCCGACGCTGAAGCAGCATTGATTGAAAAACAATTCGAACATGATGCAGAAGTTAGAGACCTCAAGAAACAAATAGAGGCTTTAGCTAAAGATAATATTAAGCATCAAAGATTACGCGACAGTTTAATTAAAGCAGAGAAACATAAACCTAGTCCACCTAAGTGGTTAACTAAATCCACACCAGCGAAGGGGGCACCTGGAGTTCCTACAATCTTCTTATCCGATTTTCACTGGGGTGAGGTTGTGGACAAGCAAGCTGTAAATGGTATCAATGAATACGATAAAACAATTGCTTTAAAAAGATTTAAGAATGTAATCGAAACAACAATAGACTTATGTACTAATCATATGGTTAATCCTGAGTATCCTGGGATTGTTTGCGCGTTAGGCGGGGATATGATCTCTGGGGATATACATGATGAATTAGCAGAAAGTAATGATGGATCTAATATTGAACACGTGTTGGATTTGCTAGACAATCTGACATGGGCTATTGAAAGATTCTCTAAGACTTTCGGTAATGTATTTGTACCTTGTACATTTGGTAACCACTCCAGAACCTACAAGCAATATCGCCACAAGTACGCCGCGAAAACCAACTATGATTGGATGTTATACAATCTGTTGGCTAGACATTTTAAAAACAATCCTAAAGTACAGTTCCAAATTCCAACGGGATTTGATACGGTATATAAAATCTATGATGTTAATTACTTATTAACTCATGGAGATAGAATCGGGACAGCAGGGGGCACAGGCATTGTAGGCATGCTTGGACCTATTGCGCGTGGTGTTCAGAAAATAAAACAAGAATATAATAATCAAGACAAGACTATTGATTATGTAATCATGGGACACTATCATCAATACATTTCTTTAAAAGATTGTATTGTCAATGGTTCTATAAAAGGTTACGACGAATATGCCTACTCAAATAGATTCGTCTCAGAAAGACCTCAGCAAGCTCTATGGTTTACACACCCTCAATACGGTGTGACATTCCAAGTTCCTGTAGTTGTTGATGAACCTAAAGCTGCTAAATCCAAATCGTGGGTTCAGTGGGCTGAGTAATAGGGGATAGGGGCTACGGTTGTAGCCCCATATCTTTTATGTATTCTAAAGTCTTCATTGTTTTAGGTGCAGTTCTTTCACCTAACTTACTCTTCAATCTTTCCTCTGGGTACATATCGTACACAGCTTCTTTCCACAATCTATTTAATAAAGTATAATCAACAAAAATATGCATAGCCATGTCACCTTCATACTTTTTATTATGTAGGTATATTTTAGATAATATATCCATAAATTCCTGATAGGCTTCCGCCTGTTTGTTAACATCTTTTTCCTGCATACCTTCAATGTAACCTCTATATGCATTCTTAATTCTATTGTTAAATCTTTTCTTTATCTGTGACGTCTCACCTAAATTCAGTTTTTCTGTACGCATTAAGTCTTGTCTTTCTTTTATAGAGTATGGTCTAAATCCTAGAGCTTGGCTGAAAGCTTCCATTAAATTTACATTGTCACTGATAGATGTACCGTACTTTGTATAAGCTCTGCCAGTTGTAGCGTATTTAAATCCTTTGTATAAATTTGTAGCAAAGGTAGGCAGTAAAGCATTGACATAATCAGATCCTTCTATTGTTCCTTTTGAATTGTATGCATCTATTAAACTTCTGGAGTTCTGTAAGAATACAGCACCACCTGCACCAAATGTTTCCGCAGGTTTAACTCCCGTATCAAATCCAAATAATGCACCTAATCCTTTTGCTTGTTGTGATCCAGGTAATTCGGAGAAGCCAATACGTCTGCTGATATCAACACCAAGGTTAGCAAACAAACCATTCTCAGCAAACTTAGCAAACTCTGGTCCAAAAGATTTGCCCATCATTTGTCTTATCTCACTCCTAATATCTCCATCAATACCTGTAGCAAATTTTCTTATGAAGTTAACCAACCAAGCTGCATCATCTGCACCAGGTAGCGCGAAAAGCCCGCCTGTTAAGAACAACATTATTACCATTCTTGCTAATATTTTTCTACCCATAATACGTTGTGCCCTAGTTGCCCCTCTTTGACCCATTAACAATGATGTCATTAGCCCAATCATTTGACTTATATATGTATTAAATAAAAAGATAACCGAACCAAAACTTCTCATGTACTGTGGTTTGTTTTCTTTACCATACATACCAAAGTTTTTATTTACTATATGTCTAGCTATTGCTCTTGGAGTAGGCACACCATTATCTTCAGCAACTAAAGCTTGGTAGTTTGCATCTGTAGAATAAAATGAATCAGCTTTTGTTCTAGCCTTTTCATTTCTCATAATTCTTGATGTAGCTATGTAAGCAGTTAATCTGGATATTGTTTCAAAAGTATTAAAGATACCACCAATGAATGTATTTTCCATTGTACGTTTTATATCTTCTATTCCTTTAGAAGGATTAATACCAAAGTCACCACTGTTAGAAATACCACCTTCAACAAATGCCATGCCAGGTTTTAATAAACCATTTAAAACATCTTTCATTAATTCTTCTTTAACATCATCAGGTGCATTATCAAAGTTTACAAATGTTCCAGAATATTTTGGATTACTAAAGACAACCATCTTCATCACATCTTTAAATGCTCTAGATAATTCTGCAGCAGAAGTAAAACTGTTTGCAAATTCTGCAAGAGTAGGACCGACAAATATAATATTACTAAACAACTGAAGAACAGCAGATGATGTGTTAGCTCCTAAGAACCACCAGTATCCTAGTTGGCGTAAGCCTGCATACTCTACTTCAGGGTCATTAATATATTTGTAATATTTTTCTATTGCTTGTTTTAAATTTACATTATCAGTTCTTATTCCTCTTTGATATGCTGATTTTATTTCTGGATCAAATCTATTACTTGCGGCATAGTTAGATGATACCATACCAAACTGACTGATACCTCTAACAAAATCTTTTTCGTAACCAGCTATACCACCTATAGCTTTACGCGGTTGCATGTAAGCACTGAAACCTTTTACTTCACCAAATGGTCCAAGCCTTTCGCTTAACTGTCTTCTAATATCTTTATAAGCATTGACATTGCTCTCTGATAAAAATTGAGAAGCGGCATCAATACTTAAAATAGTAGTACCTATTTGTTGTTGTAAGTTACCATAATCTGCATCACGAGTTTTACTTATTTTAAATCCTTGGTTTGCTGGATACTTAGCTTCTAAGTCAGCGCGAATTTCTGCTTCTTGATTTCTTAATATATTAATTTGGAAACCTTCTCCAAACATTCTGTAATCAACAACATTACCAGCAGAATCTTTTACTACAATAAACTTCTTACCAAAACGAGTGAGTGGTACGTAGTCAGTTTTCATAAACTCATTAAATCTTTTTACTTCTTGCAGTAATAAACCAATACCATTGTTTCTATTACCTGTTTGTTCATCTACTGTACCTAAAATATCTTGAGCTTTTTTAAGTATCTCATTGTTTCTTAAAACTTCTTCAGGTGTTGTAAATCTTCCTTGTTCTCTTATGGTTACTATTTCTTGTACTGTATCGAACACAGCCTGCAGTTGTTCTTCAGTAATGTTCTCATATAAATCTGGGGACATTTGTGATAAGAAATTTAATTCTGGATTATCTCTTATAGCATCGGGTCTAAATGCCATGATAAATTCTATCGCATCTTGTACTCTTTTCTCAGTTATTTTATTTCCTAATAAACCTCTAAGAATTTCAGCTGATTGTGTTTGCATTGCAAGGATAGCATCTTCATAAGCTTGTGCTACATCTCCAGTGATAACCACTTCTTGCCCTGCTTTTAATGTACTACCTGCGGCTTTACCATTTTGAGTAACAGGTATGATAATTGTTTTTACACCATTGATTACTTGTATTCTGTATTTACCAGGCGTTAATTGTGATGCTTCAAATGCTAGGTTTAATTTATCTCTACCTTCTTTAGTCTTAACAACTTTCATAAATGTAGTAGATAGTTGATCTATAAATTTAGTTTGTAAACTTCTTGACTTGTTTAATCTAGCTACAATAGGTTGGAATAAAGCATTGAACAATGGATATTTTTCTGCCCAAGATTTCGCGTGACCAAATACTTTACTAAACCAAGACATTTGATCTAAATCAGCAGTAGGTTCTGCCTTACTTGAATTAGCTCTACTAATCTTTCCAACAAGATTATCAAACTGTCTTATAGAATTTCTAAACTGTTGGCGCGAAAACTTTTCAGGTTGATTCATTTTGTAGTCAGCTTCACCATCATCTAAGTATTCGTTTTGATATCTGAATGCTGGATCTTCTACGTTATTATTTTGAATAGGTATTTTATTAGCTGCCGCGTATCTAACATTAGTTAATATAGTTCTTTGTTGTACTGCTCTGTCTTGTTTTAATTTTCTATCTCTGATAACACCAAGATCCACATCATTAAATATTTCGCTAGGATTATTGTATCCGTTATTTCTAAATGCTACACCCATAGCTTGTAAATAATTTTTTAATCTTTCAAATGCTTGGCGAATGAAACCTTTGGGAGCATAACGTCTAGCCATGAATAAAGCAAAAGCATCTGATATAGCTTCTTCTCTTTGTTTGTTAATACTTAAGTTAGGATATCTTTGTTTAATATTAAAATAGTCTATCCATTTTTGATCAGCCATTTTTCTAAGCTGTGCTACTTCTGTTGCTGTGAAAAAGTTATTAGCAAAGAGAGCATGAATTGTTTCATGGTGTAATGTAAACTTAGTTAAGTCTGTTACTTCACTTTCTAAATATGGGGGTATTCTTGTAGCAGGCTGAGCAACTAAGTTCATTATCTGTGGACGTGTAAGCATAATAGATTGTGTAACAGCATTGACTGTGTATACAAAATTACCTAATACATTTTTACCTCTGCCAGGAAGTTGGGTATCATATATTTTTAATTGTATTTTATTATTACCAAGTAATCTGTTTAATTCATTACGCATGTCTGCGTATATTTTTCCTAACTTAGATTGTACTTCTGGTTTTAATTTTACTGAACCATTACCAGAACCATCTACTACAGAAAATAATTCTTTAGGAGTTATAGCTTCTGTATCCCCTGGTCTAGCACCAGAAACGCGCAAGCCTTCAAACTTCTTAACACCTAACTTTTTACCAAGCTGTCTTCCTAAGTTAATTAATTCACCGCGAGTTAATACATTAGCATTTTCAGATATCTCATAACCATCTAAACTTATAACATCAATATGAGCAATACCATTTTTCCTTTTGTAACCACTAATACCACCTGATATAGTTTTATCATCTCTTACTATAGTAAATCTATAATCAAAGAAAGGATGAGGCTTATCAGTAAGATTATCAAAATCAATCTCTGGTTTCCCCGCAATAGTTCTGCTTCTATTTTCTGAAGCCTTTGTTCCTTCATAACCTTCTGCATTCCAATCATATGTATTGTTATTCCAAAAAGTATTTAAATCTTTTAAAACTAATTTAGGTTTTGATATTACGTTTGGAGCGCTTAGTAAAGGAACGACATTAGTATTCCAATATTGTTGACTTCCAATCCTTGACATTTTAGCTGGATCAGTAACTTGCTTTATTGCTTCTGTCCATTCTAATGAACGATTCATTGATTCACTTGCATCAAAATCTGAATAAGAATCTTTAACAAACAACCACTTGTGATGATAGATAGGAGCATTGTCTGCTTTGTATGTCGTAACTCTTGTAGGTTGTAAGTCACCGAACTTATATGTTTCAACATAATAAACCAAAGGCTCTGGTCTAATATCAAAATCAAAACTATTAATTAAAGATATGTCACCTGTTTGTACATTGTATTTAATAATATTAAAGTCTAAAAAATTTTTAGAATTAAACGCAGCTTGTTGATAACCTAACTCTTCTGCTTTTCTTTCTTTGTGAGCCTGTACTAAATCTTGAAAGAATTTAAAATGGGCAGGATTTTTCTTTATAACATCACCCACGTACTGCCTATGGAAATAAACATTAGGACCCATACGTTTGCCTACGCCAAATCTTGTATCTCTTTGTAATCCTCTTCTCTTTAATTCTTTCTTAAGATCGGATAAGTAATCAACACTTGCTGTATCTTCGCCCAACTTAGAAGACATCTCCACTGTAACGCCCGCAGATTTTGGCGCTATGATTATGGAACCTTTTTGATATGCGTCAGGAAAGAATTGTTTTATCTTTGGTAAATAATCTTTTGTCTTTTGATTTCGCTGGTAACCTTTTGTGGTTTGTTTTCCTTGACCACTTCTGTCACCCTCATACATATTAAAATATGCCGTGCCCCCTTCTCTGAGAGCATTATCAGCTTGCTTTAAAACTTTATCTATATTCTCTTCTTCTTGTATTACATTTAAAACATTATTAATAGTAGCTGTATCTGCTTGACCATTAGCAACTTGACTAACTGTTTCTCTGTTTTCTTCTGTTGTTCTATTGAAAGGATCATAAATATAATTAGTAACATTTTTATCTGCTAAGAAATTTGTAGCTTGATTAAATCTACCACCACCTATATCCACATTAACTGTACCAGATTGCCAACCAAAATCTGTATCAACTTTTTTAAATGTTGCGGCGAGTTGTTGAAGTGATGTTCCTTCAGAACTAATCTCTTGTTCTGGATAACCCCATATCTCTTCTAATTCTGCAGGGGTTTGAGCATATTGAGATTCTACTGTTTTTGTTTTTGCAACTTTACCATCAAAGGGTTGTTTATTTTTTATAATAGCTTCAACAGTTTCAACGCCTTGTGTTTTCTTAGAACCTTTAGCTATGTTTGTATTTTGTTTAAATGATTCAACTAAATCTCTACCTTCGGGTGTAGATAGATATCCTAGTTTTTCTAAATCTTCATATTGTTTTTTAGTTACTAAGTTTTTATTTTCTTCAGCATAAGCTATAACATCTTCTGGAGATTTCTGTTTTAAAAAATCTTCTGTGAATCCACGTCTCTTTAAATTTGTTTTTGCTTTTCTTACTGTTTCTGGTGTAGGGGGCACGGGCTTTTTGGGTGCTTGCTCACGCACAGTATCTTGCTCGCCTAAATCTAAACCAGATAATTCTTTTAATTGTTTTGATTCTACAACACCACCTGCTATACCAAAAGGACCACCTCCAATAAAACCAGCAGCTGCTGCTTCACCTATGCCTTTATAAAAATTAGAATCTTTATATAACTTTGATAACTCAGCGGATACACTTTCACCAGGTTGTAAACCTTTCTCAGTCTTGCCAGCTGTTTGTGTAATAAGTTCTTGCGCGCCCTCGGCAATAGCTTCTTTACCTGCAGTCGCCGCAGTTGTTTTGAATATTTGTTTAAGTGTCCCTGTTACAGCATTCTCTCCAAACTTTTTAATTAAAGAATCTCTTAATGCAAAACCAGCACCTAAGAATCTTTCTGCTAAAGCGTAAGGTACACCAGCTGCTAAAGATAAACCTGCATTAGCTTCTTGGAAATTAGTTTCTTCCAACTGAGCCATGCGTGAATCTCCAACACCCATACCATAGGCAACACCTGCACCCATAATAGGGTTGACCATACTTGCCGCGAAAATGGGAATGGTTGAAACTAAACCTTGAGCTACGTTGAATGCTGCCCAATCTAAGAAGTGACTTAATCTGTCTGGTTCTGTTAATATTTTTTCAACAGAAGCTTCAAATGGAATTACTTCACCACTCTCAGTTTGAATAAACTGTTGAGCCATACCATCTATTTGATATTGTTGGATTGCTTCGTTAGTAGCTCTTTCCAAATCTTCCATACCAAGAAGATCAGCTACAGTACCTAAGGCACCTGCGCCTAATTGTTTAAGAGAAGAGTAGCCAGCTTTTAAACCTTTAGTAAATGCTGTGTCATCAAGGTCATCTGGATCATCAAATCTAGCAGCGTCAGATCCAAACTTATATACATAACCTTTCTCCTGCATAGCTTGTTCAGCGTCTGCGGATTTAAGATATTCTACAATTTCACTATCGGGAGTGTCTTTTAAAAATTTAAATTTGGGAGCGTTGGGATCTTCGGATACAGAAATGAATTGATATTCTTTGGCAGGCTCTGCTGTTTTTAATTGTTCTAAACCAGCTTGTAAACTGGATCTAGTTAAAGGTACAAATTTTACTTCTTCTGCCATATCATCCTAGCACTTACGTGCATTCAAGAAACTTTTGGTTTCTTTAGTTATTGATTCATTAACTCGTTTTGTGTGCGAGTTGCCACATCTATGCTATTATCTAATGCGCTGGTTTGCAAGTCACCTTCTTCACCTGGTAATGTGAACATCGGCATTCCGCTACTAGATTTTTTAGCTAGCATATCAAAAGCTTCTTTAAAGTATTGTTTGAACAATGCAGGATCTCCACCAGCCATTTGTAAAGCATAAGCCTGTGCGGCTTCCACTTCTCCTGGTAATTTTTCTGCTTTTAGTAAAGCTGCTTTACTTGTTGTACCATAGTAATCAGCAAGTGCTTCTGCTTTAGCAACATCTAAATTAAATTTAGCTTCTTCCATTCTTCTTCCGTAAGCTTTTTCTTCAGCAGCCACATCTAATGCAGCTTGTGCTTTATCCTGTGCAATCTTTTCTTCCGCAAAATCTGACAGACCTATACCTAAACCTTCGCCTTTAAGTAATGCTCTACCTAAAGCAAGAGTTGCCTCTGGGTTTTCTGTTGCGGCTTTTAAAAGCTTTTGAAAGAAACCTAGTTCACCATAATCTTTTCCTGTTTTAGTTTCTGTTTCTTTTTCCTTGCTGCCTTCTATTCTTTTTTTAGCTGCTTCTTTTTGTTCTTTAGTTGGAGGAGTTTTCATTTTAATTTTAAAATCATTTAAGGAATCTTCTTTAGCACTTTCTTTAGAACCTTTTTTATTAGAAGGTAATTCAGGGGAACCTTCCATTCCTGTTCTACTGCTTTTCTTTTTATTTTTTT
>Ga0208644_1000404_pt1 | contig 35992 bp, 44 predicted proteins | sample VirMetDEL_Nov_18_FD_184517 | JGI IMG/M metagenome (GOLD analysis project Ga0208644, IMG submission 184517) | Aqueous microbial communities from the Delaware River and Bay under freshwater to marine salinity gradient to study organic matter... | ecosystem: Environmental > Aquatic > Marine >...
TATTTAAAAACAATCAGAAAAAAACTGTAATGTATCTTGTTAAAGAATTTGAAATGAAAAAATCTGCAAACTCTTATAAAAGAGCAACAGTAAATAAGACTGGAGTTATTGATCCTCTTAAATTAAAAAATTACAAATTTAGTGATGATATTTTTAAAAGATTAACAATTATACCTAATGAAAAAAATCACGGTATGATAATGTTATTAGATTGGTCAGGTTCAATGCACAATATAATTGGACAAACAATAGATCAATTAATGAATTTAGTTTGGTTCTGTCAAAAAGTAAATATACCTTTTGAAGTTTATTTATTTTCTAGTGAAACAGATTATGAGGAAAAAGGAATAGAGATTGATGGTAGAAGACTTAACGATAAGTTTAAATATAAATCTGGCGATTTATATATGGAAGATTTTAAACTTATTAATATAGCAAATCATACATTAAGAAAAACAGAATTAGATGAAGCTTTATATTGTTTATATCATATGAAGTTAAGTTATGAAAATTACTCATACACACAAAGACATATCTTTGATGCATATTCTTGTGGTGTGCCAAGAGATTATATGATGGGTTCTACACCATTAAATGAAGCTTTGGTTGTATTAAATGATTTAGTACCTCAATTTAAAAAGAAATTTAATATTGAAAAAATGACACTAATTACTTTAACAGATGGTGGTGCAAACTCATCAGGTTTAGGTAAACTATCTTATGGTGATAAAGGTTTAAGATTAGAACATAATGATTACAAACAGCAGTTAGTAATATCTCAAAACAAAAAGAACTATAAAGGTAAAAGATGGGCGTTAACAGGAACATTATTAAACATATTAAGACACAAATATAATATTAATATTGTTGGTTTTTATATTACAAAAAGAACAAAGTATTATGATGTAAGTAGATTTTTAAATAAAAATTCATTTGGTTCTAGTAACGATAGAGAATTAGAAAAAATACAAAAACAATTAAGAACTGATAAATGTGCTCTTGTAGAGGAAGACGGATATGACAGATATTTCTTAATTAACGGTAAAACTATGAATGTTGAAAATGCTGATTTAGATAATATGACTAGTAAAGACTTAAAAACAGTATCTACAATTAAAAGATACTTCTCAAAAAGTATGAAAGGTCGAATCACTAGTAGAGTATTATTAAACAAGTTTATAGAAGGAGTGGCGTAATAAATGAATAAAAACAACGCAAAAAAGGCTATTGACTTCTATAATCAACCTGATATAATATTAGTATATGAAAAATAAGGAGGACTATAATATGATTGATCTAAACACAGATCAGAAAGCTTTTGTTGAAAAGGCATATTCTTTTTTCAAAAAAGATGTTTTAACAAGAGCAGAGATTAATTCTTTTTATAAAAAGAATAATCTAAAAAATCCGTCTTGGTTAAAGACGGACAAGTATAAAGTAGATAGAGGTCAGTATAAAATACCTGTTAATTCTACTCCTAATGTTGAAACAGAAAAATTATTAGACACGACCGCTCCTAAGACAGAAGCGGCTTATATCGTGTCTTCTCTTACTGGTAATATCGTACCAAGTAAAGACCCTCTGTTTGTAAACTTTGGTAACTATCCAGATGTTAAAAATATCATTAAGTCTGGACAATTCTATCCAATGTTTATTACAGGTCTTTCTGGTAATGGTAAAACAATGTCAGTGACTCAGGCGTGTGCCGAGTTAAAAAGAGAACTGATCAGAGTTAACGTAACTATTGAGACAGATGAGGACGATTTGTTAGGTGGTTATAGACTTAAAGATGGTCAGACTGTATGGCAAAATGGACCTGTTATTGAGGCTATGGAAAGAGGCGCAATATTATTACTTGACGAGGTTGACTTGGCATCTAATAAGATAATGTGTTTACAACCAATCCTTGAAGGTTCTGGTGTCTTTGTTAAAAAAATTAACAAGTTTGTAAAACCAAAATCTGGCTTTAACGTAATCGCTACTGCGAATACGAAAGGTCAAGGTTCCGAAGACGGTAAGTTTATCGGTACTAATATCTTAAACGAAGCTTTCCTTGAAAGATTTCCTGTTACTTTTGAACAGACATATCCTACAAGTAAAGTAGAAAAAAAGATATTAAGTAATGTCTTAAACTCTGTTGGTAAAAAAGATGACAAGTTTGTGGACAATCTTACGACTTGGGCTGATGTAATTAGAAAAACCTACTTTGATGGTGGTGTTGATGAGATTATATCAACAAGAAGATTGGTACACATTACACAAGCTTACTCAATCTTTAATGACAAGTTAAAATCAATTCAAGTTTGTACAAACAGATTTGATGATGATACAAAAAATTCATTTGTCGAGCTTTACACTAAAGTTGACTCTGGCGCAAGTGCTGAACAGATACTTGAGGATCAGAGACAATCAGAAGTTAAAGCGGCAGTGAACGACAATGATAGTGAGTCGCAAGATGAGGAGAGCCCTTATAGTGCATAATCTATCAAATCATAGTGTAGTCCAAAAGGAGGCGGAGAAATCCGCCTCTTCCTATACTATTAGGGAAAAGGAGGTAAAATAATTTGAGTATTAAAGTAGAAGTACGAAATGGTAACTTGGAACAAGCGATGCGTGTTCTAAAAAAGAAGTTACAAAAAGACGGTACATTAAAACTTTTTAAAGATAAACAAGTTTATGAAAAACCTTCAGCTAGAAAAAGACGAAAGAAAAAAGAAGGTATCGCCAACTATAAAAAGAAAATGAAAAAGTTGGAAAGAATGAGATAAAATTTTAAGATTTTTACGCTGTTTGACATATATATATTATTAGTTAAGGCAATTCATAAGTCCTTAACTGCGTAAAAAAGGGGCCGATAACCTAGTTTCAAAGAACTAAAGTCGGTGTCGCAAATCGGTGACCTTTGGCAGTTATTACTCCGTAACAAAAGAAACTGCCACTTTTAAGTGCGTCAAAATTAACCATTGAATAATAATAAAACGTACTTATATTATAACATATGACAATGCCAATAGTGGGTTGTCATTATATAAAAAGAAACTTTGCTTAACAAGGAGGTTTATATGACTAATAAAGCACTTTCTATTTTTAATCAACTAAGACCATTATCGGTTGGGTTTGATGATGTATTTGATACATTTGAATCTTTTTTTGATTCAGATTTAAGAATACCTACAATTAACTACCCACCATACAATATCGTAAAAACAGGTAAGAACAATTACAACATTGAAGTTGCTCTTGCTGGCTTTAATAAAAAAGATATTGATGTTTCAGTTGAGGACGGAGTATTAACAATCGAATCTAAATCGTCAGACAAAGACGAAACAAAAGATGAAGATGGTAATACAATTTATAAAGGTATCTCTAAAAGATATTTTAAAAGACAATTTACAATCGCTAATGATGTTGAAATCAAAGGCGCTGAATTAAAAGACGGTCTATTAAAAGTATCGTTAGAGAGAATTGTTCCAGAGTCTAAAAAACTTAAAACAATTGAAATCAAATAATTAAATAGGAGGGGCGGTGTAACAGCCGCCCTATACATATGAGTAAAATAATAGGAATAGATTTAGGAACAACAAACTCTTGCGTAGCTGTTATGGAAGGCAGTCAAGCAAAAGTTATAGAAAATTTAGAAGGTAATAGAACTACACCATCAGTAGTTGCTTTTGGTGACGAAACTTTAGTCGGACAACCAGCAAAAAGACAAGCTGTTACTAATTCAGAAAATACAATTTTTGCTGTAAAAAGATTAATAGGTAGAAATTTTGATGATACAAATATTCAAAAAGAAATTAAATCTCTACCATATACAGTGGTAAAATCAAGTAATGGTGACGCTTGGGTTAAAGCGAAAAATAAAGATTATTCACCTAGTCAAATATCTGCTTTCATTTTACAAAAGATGAAACAAACAGCAGAAAAATATTTAGGTCAGGAAGTTACAAAAGCTGTAATAACTGTACCAGCGTATTTTAATGATTCACAAAGACAAGCAACAAAAGACGCAGGTAAAATTGCTGGATTAGAAGTATTAAGAATTGTAAATGAACCTACTGCGGCTTCATTAGCATATGGTTTAGATAAAAAGAAATCAGGTAATATAATTGTTTATGACTTAGGTGGTGGTACCTTTGATGTATCTGTATTAGAAATTGGAGATGGAGTATTTGAAGTTAAATCTACAAATGGTGATACTGCTTTAGGTGGTGAAGATTTTGATAGTGTCATTACGAACTATCTAATAGATGAATTTAAAAAAGATAATAACATTGATCTAAAACAAGATAAACTTGCGCTTCAGCGTGTCAGAGAGGCCGCTGAGAAGGCGAAAATAGAGTTGTCTTCTACTACACAAACAGATATTAACTTACCGTTTATTACAGCAGATAAGACAGGTCCTAAACATTTAACACTTAAAATTACAAAATCAAAATTAGAATCGTTATGTGAGGAGTTAATTCAAAGAACAATTAAACCTTGTCAGACTGCTTTAGATGACGCTGGTTTAAAAAAATCAGATATAACTGATGTGATACTAGTAGGTGGTATGACACGTATGCCTAAAGTAATTGAAATAGTAAAAAACTTTTTTGATAGAGAACCTAATAAGTCAGTTAATCCTGATGAGGTAGTTGCTATGGGAGCAGCAGTTCAAGCTGGTGTTTTACAAGGTGATGTAAAAGATGTTTTATTATTAGATGTAACACCTTTATCTTTAGGTTTAGAAACTTTGGGTGGTGTCTTTACAAAACTAATAGAAAAAAATACTACAATACCTTGTAAGAAATCTCAAACATTTTCAACAGCAGAAAATAATCAATCAGCAGTAACAATAAGTGTTTATCAAGGTGAACGATCTATGGCAGCTGATAATAAACATTTAGGTAATTTTGATTTAGTTGGTATTCCACCAGCACCAAAAGGTGTTCCTCAAATTGAAGTAACATTTGATATTGACTCTAATGGTATCGTAAAAGTATCAGCAAAAGATAAAGGTACAGGAAAAGAACAACAAATACAAATTAATTCATCTGGTGGATTAAGTGATGAAGAAATTGAAAAAATGGTTAAAGACGCTGAGGCTAATAAAGAAGCAGATCAAAAGAAAAAAGAAGATGTTGATGTTAGAAATCAAGCTGACGCAACCATATCAAGTGTTCAAAAATCTTTAGAAAGTTTTAAAGATAAACTATCAAATGAAGATGTATTAGACATTGAAAGTAAAATTAAAGACTTGGAAGAATCTCTTAAATCAAATAACATAGATGATATAAAGAAAAAGACATCAGATTTATTAGATAGCTCTCATAAGATTGCTCAAAAAATCTATGAACAACCTAAACAGGAAACCCAAGATAAACAAGAAAAATCTAAAAAAGATGATAATGTAATAGATGCTGAATATGACGAGGTTAACAAATAAAATCAGCGTTGACAAATTATCTGTTTTATGATATTATGAATATATTAAATTATGAAGGAGTGAAATATGAACCTAACAAATGATACTATATCAGTATTAAAAAACTTCTCAGACATCAATCAAAATGTTTTGATTAAACCTGGGAATAAAGTACAAACTATTTCTACAATGAAAAATATTTTGGCAGAAGCTGAAATATCAGAAAAGTTTGAAAGTGAATTTGCAATCTACGATTTACCTGAATTTTTAAGATCAGTTGAGTTGTTTGATAAACCAGACCTAAAGTTTAATGGTGGTGGTTACGTAAATATAGCAGAGTCAAATACAAATCAATCAATCAAATATTTCTTTGCAGACAAATCAGTTATTGTTGCGCCAAGTAAATCTATTAATATGCCAGACAAGTATGTTACATTTACTTTAAAGAAAGATCAATTTACTAAATTGATGAAAGGTGTAACTACACTTAATCTACCAGATGTTGCGGTAAAAGGCGATGGTAAGAAAATTAAATTAGTAGGTACAGATAAGAAAAACAAATCCTCTAATGAATATTCAGTAGATGTAGGTGAATCAGACAAAAAGTTTACTGCTTACTTTAGAACAGAAAACTTTAAACAGATTGTTGATGATTATGATGTTGCAATCTCAAAAGCAAAGATTTCCCACTTTGTGAATAGAAACAAAGCAGTACAATATTGGATAGCCTTAGAACCTGACTCGGAGTTTTAATATGAGTGAAGTTAAAACTCCTATGACATCAGAAGAAGAAGATAAAAACTCTAATGTTGTTAGAACCGAAGATGGTACAGTGTATCCACTAGATGGATACATTAAAGTTGAAACAAGAGAATATCATCAAACCACACATTATCTTAATAGAGAAATTTCTGTAGAAGATATAATAAATGAGTTTGGTGATCTACCTACCTTTGAAAAAGGTTTATACTTTGATTGGAGTACCTATCATAATGCTAGTGAAGAAGATAAAAATTTAGCAGACAAGGTACAACAATTTGTTGATGAACACGATTATGACCGTGAAGAAGATTGCTGGACAATGAATAAAGGCGGTTATGATGTTGATACTGAAATTGTAAAAGAATTTACAATGGAAACTAAATAATGAATAAATTGAGGTTTATATTATGTCAGAATATCTGTGGGTTGAAAAATATCGTCCACGAAAAATTAGTGAGTGTATTCTTACCGAAGATTTAAAAAATACATTTACTCAATTCCTAAAACAAAAAGAAATCCCAAATCTATTACTATCAGGTAGTGCTGGTACTGGTAAGACAACAGTTGCCAAGGCATTATGTGAAGAATTAGGTTGTGATTATATTGTTATCAATGGGTCAGATGAAGGTCGACAAATTGATACAGTAAGAAGTAAGATCAAAAACTTTGCAAGTACAGTATCTCTTACTGAAGACGCAAATCATAAAGTTGTAATCATAGACGAAGCAGATTATATGAACGCAGAATCAGTACAACCTGCGTTAAGAAACTTTATTGAATCTTTCTATAAAAATTGTAGATTTATATTTACTTGTAATTTTAAAAACAAAATTATAGAACCTTTACATAGTCGTTGTACAGTTATTGATTTTAAAATAACTAACGGACAAAGAGTAAAGACTGCTACAAAGTTTTTAGATAGACTTTGTGATGTTCTAAAAGAAGAAAAAATAGAATATGATAAAAAGGTATTAGCAGAGTTAATTCAAAAACATTATCCAGATTTTAGAAGAACCATTAATGAGTTACAAAGATATTCAGTAAGAGGTAAAATTGATAGTGGTGTTTTATTTAATTTATCGGAAGTTAATACAAAAGAATTAATCAAATCGTTAAAAGAAAAACGTTTTAATGATATGAGAAAATGGGTTGTACAAAATTTAGATAAAGAAGCATCTCATCTTTTTAAAAGTTTGTATGAAACTCTTTATACAACACTTGATCCAAAATCAATACCTCAAGCAATATTAATTATTGCTGGTTATCAATATAAATCTGCGTTTGTTGCTGACCAAGAAATAAATATGGTTGCTTGTCTAACAGAAATAATGGCAGGGTGTAAATTTAAGTAATGGGAAAACAATTATTTAAAGATAAAAACAAAAAAAGACTTATTAGAGCAAAATGTTGCTTTATGTCTCTATGTACAATATACAAAGATTTACTTAATCACAAAAACGATTTTGAAATAGTTAAGACTATGTTACATTATATGGAAAGAGAATTTTATGAAGCTGTTTTTTCATCACCACATATAGATACAGGATTATATACAATACCTGGTGATAAAACAAAAGATCATTATATGAGTCCTCAAATATGTTCTAATTTTATATTTGATTATGCAGATGTTTTATTAAATGATTTTGAAAAATTTTTTGAGTTATTTAAATTAAATTGCAGAGTAATTATAACTGATAGTAAAACTAATTATCTTATAAGAGAGTCTAAAAAAAATAATAACTTTACATCAGAAGAATCTTATGAAAAATCAAATATTGATTTATATTATAAAGGTGAAAAAGTTTTAAATCATAAAAAGGCACTAGCTATACCAAAAATAATTACAGAATGGGAAAAAGGTTTTAAAACAAATGATTTTAATTTACACGTCAATCCAGTTTTTGAAATACCTAATCAGTATAAATTAGGAGTATTACCTGTATAAAAAACGCCCCTTTAGCTCATTAGGTAGAGCAACTGATTTGTAATCAGTAGGTGGTCTGTTCGAATCGGACAAGGGGCACCATAAAAATATATTATGTACGAATTAAAAGATTATCTAAACGCAATTAATTTTACTAAAGAAAAACTATTAGATACTGAAGATTTTACTTGGGAAAAGAAGTATCCTCCCTACATTATTAATAAGTGTTTATCTATGCATTATGACTGTATAGCGCAGGCTAATGAAATGAATGGTTATCACTTCTTAGATAAAAAGATACAATTTCATTTTTACATAAATAGTATTAGAAAAAAGAAGCGATTTGGTGGGAAGTGGTTATCACAATCCAAACTGAAAGATTTAGATTATATAAAAGAGTATTATGGTTATGGTAATGAAAAAGCAAAACAAGCTCTAGATATACTAACTATACAACAAATTGAACAAATTAAAAGGTCCTTACTAAAGGGCGGGAGAACAAAATGAGTGAAGAAATTATAAAGTGGTCGCCTGAAAGTATGCTTGAGGTAACAATCAAACAACCAGACGACTTCTTAAAAATTAGAGAAACTTTAACAAGAATTGGTGTAGCTAGTCGTAAAGATAAAACACTTTATCAATCTTGTCATATCTTACACAAACAAGGTAAATATTATATTATACATTTTAAAGAACTATTTGCTTTAGATGGTAAGAAAGCAACGTTAGTACAAAACGATATTCAAAGAAGAAATACAATCGCTATATTATTAGAAGATTGGAACTTGATTGAAATTGTAGATAAGAAAAAATCAGAAGATAAAGCACCGTTAAGTCAAATTAAAGTATTACCTTTTAAAGAAAAAAAGGAATGGATTCTATCTGCCAAATATAACATTGGCAAAAAAATTGATAATAAAGAAGAAGTAAAAGATGAGTAATAGATGCAAATTCCAAAGTTTAGAGAATATTTAACAGAACAAGACTTAGAACGAAAAGAGAAACCTATCACGGTTGCTGTTATTACGAAGTCTCAACCCAACGTTAAAAAACAAAAACCAGGTTCACCTTTAAAAAAAGAACTTACAGTAGGTCTTATAGAAAAGGCTTGTAAGAAAAAAGGTTTTGAATGTGTTATCATAAACACTAAACACGCTATCATCACAGCAAAAGACGAAAATAAAAATACTTTAACGGTCTATAACTATGACGGTAAAGATTCAGAACATACATTTATAGGTAAAGATACCGTTTGTATTACACGAGCTGGAGCAGTTGAAGATGAAGCAGGGTTATCTTTATTATCAGCATTTCAAAACTCATCAGCGTTTATGTTAAATACACGAGCAGCAATGTTAACGTGTGATAATAAATTAACAACCGCATTGTTATTTGAAAAGTTTGGTATACCAACACCAAGAACAGCATTTGTTTCAAATGAAAAAAATATTGAAGACGCAGTTAAATTAGTTGGAAATAAATTTCCAGTTATACTTAAAACACTTACTGGTACTCAAGGTATTGGAGTAATCAAAGTTGAAAGTATGGATTCTTTAGTTTCTACAATTCAAGCTTTATGGAAACACGATGCAGAATTATTAATACAAGAATATATGCCAACTGACGGTGATATAAGAACACTAGTGGTAGATAACAAAATATTTGCTTCTACAAATAGAATACACGCTAAAAATGAGTTTAGATCAAATACTCATAGAGGTGCTATACCCAAACCTTATAAATTAAGTGAAGAAGAACAAGAAATTATTTTAAAAGCAAGTAGAGCTTCAAAGGCATACCTAGTAGGAGTAGATCATATTGTTTATAAAGGAAAGACTTATGTATTAGAAATTAATGGTAGTCCAGGTTCAGGTGCTGAATATGAAGGTTATCAATACAAAGATTATTATTCTGATCCAGAACCATCAGGAGCAATAGGTGGCGAAGAACTAATTTACAATATTATTGATTGGGTTTCTAAAAGAAGTCATTGGGATAGACAAGCTGCAAGTGAATGTGGTTGGTTAGAAACTGTAGAATTAGATGAAGTTGGAAAAGTAAGAGCAAAATTTGATACAGGTAATGGTTCAGTTGCTTGTGCATTACACGCAGATGAAATATTAGAACAAGGTAAAACAATCAAATGGAAATATGATGGTAAAACTTTTAGTAAACCTAGAAATGGTTTAAGTAAAGTTTATAGAGCAAACGCAGATGGTGAAGAACCATCAGAAACAAGACCAACAATATTAATGGATATTTCGTTTAATGGATTTACATACAAAGATGTAGAAGTGGGATTAGATGCAAGACCTCGTTCAGGTTCTGATTTATTAATCAATAGAGATTTAATGAGACAGATGAATGTAAGTGTCAATCCAAATAGAACTTTTGTTTTAAGCAAAAGAATGAGACCGATTGAAAAAAAAGGTAAAGAAGACAAAATTGGTTTTGAAAAACAACATTGACAAACAAGTCAATTTGTGATATATTAAATAATAAGGAGATATTATGTCAGATGTGAAAATATTAAGATTAACCACAGGCGAAGACGTTATCGCTAAAGTTAAACACAATACGGACTCAGGTACAATTACGTTAAGACAACCTTTTGTAATCATACCTCATCAACAAGGACCAGGTAAACCTGTTCAATTAATGATGACTTTATATAGTCCATATTCAAAAGAAAATTCTGTAGATTTAAAAGACGCAAACATTATTTCTATGGTTGACCCTAAAGAAGAAATACTAAAATCATATCAACAAAATACAAGTAGTATTTTAACACCATCAGGTCTAATAACGGAAACTAAAATACCAAAGTTGTAATATGATAACTGTTTATTTTGTCCGAGATGGATCAAAAATAGCAGTTGATGTACCTGAAGGTTCAACTTTGATGGAAGCTGCTAGAGATTATTCAAAGACTTCTATACCAGAAATACCAGCAGACTGTTGTGGAAGTTGTGCGTGTGCAACTTGTCACGTACACATTGACGAAAGATATTTTGAACCTATTCCAAAAGAAACCGCTGAAACGGAACTATTGGAATATAAACCAGAATATAAACCAAAACAAAGTAGATTATCTTGCCAGATAACTTTAACAAAAAATCATAATGGTTTGATAGCAACTTTGTTAAAAGACCTATAAGTATGAATGGGGGATTAGCTCAGCTGGGAGAGCGCCTGATTTGCATTCAGGAGGTCAGCGGTTCGATCCCGCTATCCTCCACCAAACTAAATTATGAACTTTTATAAAAACGTTATTGAACATAGAGGTAAACTCTTAGTACGAGGTATACTAGATGGTAAAGAATACCGAGAAAAAATTGATTATAAACCTACTCTATACGCTATAACTCAACAAGAAACCAAACATAAAACTTTACAAGGCCAATATTTAAAATCGTTTCAATTTGGTAGTATCTCAAAAGCAAGAGATTTTAAAAATAATTATAATACTGATAACGCACCTATCTATGGAATGGACCGTTATCAATATCAATATATCTCAGATGAGTTTCCTAATGATATACAATTTTCAAAAGAGTATATTAAAATATTTACGGTAGATATAGAATGTAGTGCCGAAAATGGCTTTCCAGATGTAGAAAATCCTACAGAAGAAATACTAGCAATTACAGTTAAAAATCAATCTAATAAACAAATTATAACTTGGGGTACTGGTGATTTTAAATCAGATAGATTAGATATAACTTATGTTAGATGTAATTCCGAAAAGAAACTAATATTGGAATTTATGAAATTTTGGATTAAAAATTATCCTGATGTTATAACTGGCTGGAATACAAAATTTTTTGATATACCATATCTATTTAATCGTATCAGAACAATTGTTGATGAAAAGATATTAAAAAGATTTTCACCTTGGAATTTAGTTGAAAGAGAATCAATTGTAGTACGAGGAAGGCCACAAACTCATTATAACATCTTTGGTATTGTAATGTTAGATTACTTGGACTTGTATCAAAAGTTTATACCACAAAGACAAGAAAGTTACAAGTTAGATTATATAGGTAAAGTAGAACTAGGTATACAAAAAGATGAAAATCCTTACGATACATTTAGAGAATGGTATACAAAAGATTTTCAATCTTTTATTGATTATAATATTAAAGACGTTGAAATCGTTGATGGCTTAGAAGATAAATTAAAATTAATTGAACTTGTATTAACAATGGCGTATGAAGCTAAAGTTAATTACAATGATGTATTCTCGCAAGTAAGAATGTGGGATATGTTAATCTATAATTTTTTAAGAAAAGAAAACATAGTAATACCTCCAAAGGAAGATAATGTTAAGGAAGATAAGTATGACGGCGCTTACGTAAAAGACCCTATTACAGGTATGCATAATTGGATTGTTTCGTTTGATATAAACTCACTATATCCACATTTAATTATGCAATATAATATCTCACCTGAAAAAATCATTGGCGTAAAATCAGCAGGCATATCAGTAGATAAGTTATTAACACAGGCGACACCGCTAACTTATTTAAAAACTGAAGGTGCTTGTATTACGCCAAATGGTGCTATGTTTAAAACAGACAGTCCAGGTTTTCTACCTAGACTTATGGAAAATATGTACAATGACAGAGTTAAATTTAAGACATTAGAATTTGAAGCAAAACAAGAATATCAAAAAACAAAAGATAAAAAATTATTAAAAGAAATATCTCGTTGTCATAATATTCAATGGGCTAAAAAGATTGCGTTGAACTCTGCTTATGGTGCCATTGGTAATCAATACTTTAGATATTATGATGTAAGACAAGCAACAGCAATTACCACATCAGGTCAATTTGTAATTCGTTTTATTGAACAAAACGTAAATGAGTATATGAACAACATTTTAAAAACACACGATAAGATTGATTACGTTGTTGCGTCAGATACAGACTCAATTTATCTTTGTTTGGATAAACTTGTTGAACAAGTGTGTAAAGATAAAACTAAAGAACAAACTTTAAGATTTATAAACAAAGTAGTTGAAGGAAGAATACAACCATTTTTAGATAAGTGTTTTTCTAATCTTGCTGAATATACAAATGCAATAGAAAATAAAATGGTAATGAAACGAGAAGTTATTGCTGACAAAGGTATATGGACTGCGAAAAAAAGATATATGTTAAATGTATTAGACGAAGAAGGTATTACATTTGACGAACCTAAACTAAAGATTATGGGTATTGAAGCTGTCAAGTCATCAACACCTGAGGTTTGTAGAGGTAAGATTAAAGAAGCAATTAAATTAATTATGACTAAAGATGAAGATACCTTACAATCATTTGTTTCTAAGTTTAAAAATGAGTTTTATAATATGACAGCAGAACAAATATCTTTTCCAAGGTCTTGTAATAACTTGGCTAAATATAAACATAGTAATAATATCTTTATTAAAGGAACACCTATTCACGTGAAAGGTGCTTTAATTTACAATCATCAATTAAGAGAATTTAAACTAGGTAAGAAATATCCATTGATACAAGAAGGTGATAAGATTAAGTTTCTAAAACTAATAGAAGCAAATCCATTTAAGTTTGATGTTATTAGTTATGTAACAAAACTACCAAAAGAATTTAAACTACAAGAATATATTGATTACGAAACACAATTTCAAAAAACATTTTTAGACCCTTTAAGTTTTATTTTAAACTCTATTGGTTGGTCTTATGAAAAGAAAGCAAGTTTAGAAAATTTTTTTAGTTAATGATAAGTTTATTTTTATTCATTATTGTGGTACATTGGTCATTTGCCTTAGGAGCTCATTTGGCCTTAACAACAAATATTAAAACATACCAGATATGTTTATTTGTCATATTATTAAAAATTTTTTTGATGAGTTATGGATATAAGTAATATTAATAAACAATATAAGGTAATTTATGCTGACCCTCCGTGGTATTTTAAATCATATTCAAAAAAAGGAGAAGGAAGAAACGCCACTAGGCATTATTCTTGCGCTAGTCTATCTGACATCATTCTTCTACCTGTTAATAATCTTGCTGAAAGCAATTCCACCCTTATAATGTGGGTGACCGACCCTTTTCTTCAAAAAGCATTTGAAGTTATAGAGGCGTGGGGTTTCACTTATAAGACAGTTGCTTTTACTTGGGTAAAACAAAATAAAAATAACAACGATTATTTTAAAGGTTTAGGTTATTGGACACGTGCCAATCCTGAAATGGCATTACTTGCTACAAAAGGAAAACCAAGTAGATTATCAAGTAACGTAGATCAGTTAATAGTATCTAATCGTAGAGAACATTCCAGAAAACCAAATGAAATATATGATAGAATAGAATCACTATTAGAAGGTCCCTATATTGAACTATTTGCTAGAAATCAAAGGCCTGGTTGGGATAGTTGGGGTAATGAGGTTGACAAATTTAATTAAATGTGATATAATATGACTATGTTTAAATATAAAAGATATACTTTACAAGATACTTTAGAGAGTGAAAAAAGAGAACTCTTTAATGTGTTATCTACATTTGCTGGAGGTGGTGGTTCATCAACTGGTTATAGATTGGCTGGTGGTAAGATACTTGCAATTAATGAATTTGTACCTGAAGCTCAAAACACATATAAACAAAATTATCCAAATACACTTATTATACCTGGTGATATTAAAAAATTAACAGGAAAAGATTTTTTAGAAAAGATTAATTTAAAACCAGGTGAACTTGATTTACTAGATGGTTCGCCACCGTGTTCAGCATTTAGTATGGCTGGTTCAGTATCTCACGGTAAAGGTAGAACTCACGCAGACGCATTTGGTAAAACAAAACAATATAGTGATATTAAAGGTGTGGAAAATGTTGAAGATTTATTTTTTGAATTTTTAAGAGTTGCTAAAGAAATTAAACCAAAAGTTATCATTGGTGAAAACGTTGAAGGTTTGACTATGGGCGAAGCAAAAGAATACTTCCATAGAATACAAAATACATTTGAAGATATTGGTTATCTTGTAGTCGCTAATGTATTAGACGCAAGTTACTTTGGTGTTCCACAATCTCGTAAAAGAACTTTTTTTATCGCAGTTAGAGAAGACGTTGCTGAAAAAATTGGTTTAAATTTTATGACTATGTATCAATTATATCCTGAAAAGAATAAAGAAAGAACTACATTAGGAGAAGCAATTAATGATATAGTAAATGATGATGAAGAAGAATTAAAATACTTAATTGAAAAAATTGGACCAGATAAGGCTGTAGGTAAAACATTAATGAAAATGCCTAAAGACCCTGACAAAGTATTAACTGGTATGGATTACCACGACAAAGGTCATCACTTTAATTTAAAGAGATCAAGTTTAAGAAAACCTTGTCCAACAATTACTGCGATGGGTAATCTTGCTGGTATTGCTGGTACGTGTCATCCATTAGAAGATAGAAAGTTTACTATCAAAGAATTAAAAAGAATTATGTCTTTACCTGAAGACTTTATATTGACAGGTGAACATAAACAAAAATCGGAAAGGATTGGTCGTATGGTACCTCCGTTGATGATGAAAGCACTTGCTGAAAGTGTTTATAACAAAGTATTGAAACCATACAAGGAGTTAAATAATGACTAAATTTACATTTGCCACATCTGAAGAAGGCTTTGATAATCATATAGAACATTCTGTAAGAGGTTATACAAATCTTTGGAATGATGTTTTATCTTTATCAAAATATTTTGTTGAAGATTATACAGAAGTTGTTGATCTAGGTTGTTCAACAGGTAAACTATTGAAAGCTATGATTGAACAAAATAGAAAACATATACCACAAGCAAGATATACAGGAATAGAAATTGAAGAAGATTTTTTTAAAGACTATGAAAAAGACTTAGATGAATACGATCAATTAAATTATTTTAAAGGTGATGTAAGAGAATATGATTTTAAAAACTGTTCTTTGGTTACTTCTATCTTTACTTTACAATTTATGAAACCAAAAGATAGAGAAGATGTTATTAGTAAAGTTTATAATGGATTAAATAAAGGTGGCGCATTTATCTTTAGTGAAAAAACTTTTAGTTGTAATCCAAAAGTACAAGATATGATGACTTTTATGTTTTATGACCATAAAAGAAAAAACTTTTCTGATAAAGAAATTTTAGATAAAGAAGTACAGTTAAGACATATGATGAAACCAAATACTAAAACTGAACTATTTAAAATGTGTACAGACGTTGGTTTTGAAGTACATACGTTTTGGCAAAACTTTAATTTTATAGGTGTCATTGCTTTAAAAAAATAAATATATGGCAATGCCTATTACAAAAAAATCTTACGAAGATTTAAAACCATATTGGGATTATCAAAGAAAAGTAGAATACAATAGAGAAGTTGTACACTTTATGGCTGAAAAATTTGAAGGTAGAATATATAATGAAACAGGTATGATACATTTAAATGAAATAAAAGACACTTTGTGGACTAAAGTTAAGTCAAGTGAGTATGAAGAACCCAAAAAAGGTTATATACCAAAAGACCCAAAATTTAGATTTGAATGGGAGGGTGAAGCATATCTACCCACCAAATTATTAAATATTGAAGAAGATGACGATTAACATTGACATTATATTAAATATATGATATATTATATAAAATAGGAGACAATTGAATATGAGTAATTTTTTAAAAGACATAATTAAAGAAACAGGTAACGAGTATGCCTCACTAGTAAGTGAAGGTGTTGATAGTGCAGATGTAACAAGTTTTATTGATACGGGCTCATATTCATTTAATGCATTATTATCAGGTAGTATCTATGGTGGTCTACCAGGAAATAAAATTACAGCAATCGCTGGTGAAGCCGCAACAGGTAAAACATTTTTCGCATTAGGTATTTGTAAGAACTTTTTAGATAAAGATAAAGAAGCTGGTGTAATATATTTTGAATCAGAAAGTGCTATTTCAAAAGAAATGATTGAAAGTCGTGGCGTAGATAGTAAGAGAATGGTTATTGTTCCAGTTGCCACAGTACAAGAATTTAGAAATCAATCTATAAAAATTTTAGACAAATATATTGAACAACCAGAGGCAAATAGAAAACCTTTAATGTTTGTATTAGATAGTTTAGGTATGTTATCAACTACAAAAGAAATGGAAGATACAGCCGCTGGTAAAGAAACAAGAGATATGACTAGATCACAAATAGTCAAATCTACATTTAGAGTTTTAACATTGAAACTAGGTAAAGCAAATATACCTATGATAATGACTAACCACACATATGATGTCATTGGTTCAATGTTCCCTCAAAAAGAAATGGGTGGCGGAAGTGGTTTAAAATACGCTGCATCATCAATCATCTATCTTGGTAAACGAAAAGATAAAGAAGGTACCGAGGTCGTTGGTAATATCATACATTGTAAAAATTACAAATCAAGGTTAACAAAAGAAAACGCACAAATAGATGTCAAATTAACTTACAAAAAAGGTTTAGACAAATACTATGGCCTTATTGAACTTGCTGAAGAAGCGGGTATCTTTAAGAAAGTATCTACAAGATATGAAATGCCAGATGGTTCTAAAGTCTTTGGTAAGAATATAAATGATGAACCTGAAAAGTATTTTACAAAAGAGGTATTAGATAAGATAGATGAAGTCGCAAAACGAAAATTCAGCTACGGATCAGACGAAGAAGAAGGAAATTAAAAGATACGCCTTTGCTCAAAGACAAGGCGATGACTTTAGTTGTATTAAGATATTGGAAGGTGCCTATGAAGGTATCATCTACAAATATAATAATATAAAGTTTTCTGAAACTGAAAATGAAAAAGGTGAGATACCCTTAAAGTTTACTTACGACATAATGGCTAATCCTAATAAAGAAGATATAGAGTCAAAAGATTTTAGAAATTATATTGGCGATATATTAATCGAATGTGTTGAAGAACAATTAAAAAATGGAACTTTAAAAATTGATGAATAACGAAAGAATTGAAAATACAATACTAACTAATCTTTTTCATAATGAAGATTTTACTAGAAAGACTTTACCTTTTCTAAAGTCATTTTATTTTTCCAAAAGAGTTGAAAAAATATTATTTGAACAAATAGAAAAATTTGTTTTACAATATAAAAATATTCCTACAAAAGAAGCAATTTTAATTGAACTCAATAATCGAAAAGATATTAATGAAGAAGAATTTAAAGATGTAAAAGAATTAGTTAATAGTATTTCTTATGAAGAAGTAGACCAACAATGGTTACTAGACACAACAGAAAAATTTTGTAAAGATAGAGCAGTACATAACGCTGTACTTGAAGGTATAAAGATATTGGACGGAAAAGATAAGTCCAGACAATCAGAAGCAATACCAGGTATTCTTGCTGATGCATTGGCAGTTTCTTTTGATAATCATATTGGGCACGATTACATTGTTGATGCAAAAGCTAGATTTGATTGGTACCATACTAAAGAAAAAAGATTTCCTTTTGATTTAAATTATTTTAATAGAATTACTAAAGGTGGTGTACCTAGTAAGACTTTAAATATTGCGTTGGCAGGTACTGGTGTTGGTAAGTCTTTGTTTATGTGTCATTGTGCATCTAACTTTTTAACTCAAGGTCAAAATGTTTTGTACATTACTTTAGAAATGGCAGAAGAAAGAATTGCTGAAAGAATAGACGCAAATTTATTTGATGTAACTATTGATGACTTACACGCAATGCCAAAAGACTTATATGATAGTAAACTAATGAAGTTAGAAGGTAGAACAAAAGGTAAATTAATTATAAAAGAATATCCTACTGCATCAGCTCATAGTGGTCATTTTAGAAGTTTACTAAATGAACTTTCTCTAAAAAAATCATTTAGACCTGATATTATTTTTATTGATTATTTAAACATATGTGCGTCAAGTAGATTTAAAGGCGGAAATATTTCATCTTATTTTTATATCAAAGCAATTGCTGAAGAACTTAGAGGTCTTGCTGTAGAGTTTAATGTACCTATCTTTAGTGCAACACAAACAACTAGAACTGGTTTTGTTAGTACAGATATAGGTTTGGAAGATACATCAGAATCATTTGGTCTACCAGCAACTGCTGACTTTATGTTTGCCTTGATGTCTAATGAAGAATTAGAATCACTAGGACAAATGAAAGTTAAACAATTAAAAAATAGATATAATGACCCTAGTATTAATAGAGCGTTTATTGTAGGTGTTGATAGAAGTAAAATGAGATTGTATGATGTAGAAAATACAGCACAAAACATAGTGGGGGGTAATCAAACAAAAGAAAAAGAAACCTATCCTGCGCCAGAGGAAAGTTATGATAAGTTTAGTGACTTTAAACTATAATGCCTAAAAAACAAAAAGTAAGATTTCATAGAGGCGACAAAAGACCAGGTAATCATAACCTAGAAACTTTATATTATCGTAAAAAGTTTATAAAAAAAGGTAATGATATTATTTGGCAGGTAGTAGAGCATCCTACTAAAAACGTGGTGGCTGAGTATTTTTTTGAAGAAGATGCACATAGATTAGTTAAATTTCAAAATAAACATAAAGTATGGCAATCTCAAGGTGGTATTCCAAAGTTTTTATATATAAATATAAGTAAATAATTGATTTATATGGAACAAGTGATTATAGTTATGGGAATAATGAGAGAGAAATGTTTAGTTTTAAAGGGTTTATTACAAGTGAAAGAAATACACATTTAGAACACTTAGAAGATTCTATCATTAATGATGGGTCTAAAGGTGGGACGAATGCTATTAACTTTCTAAAATCATTAAGAGATATGCTCGCTGGTAAAAGCTCAGCGAAATTAAATACTACTGTTAAGTGGGATGGTGCGCCTGCAATCATTTGTGGCGTTAATCCTGAAAACGGTAAATTCTTTGTAGGGACTAAATCAGTCTTTAATAAAACTCCAAAAGTAAATTATACAACAGGTGATATAAGAATAAATCACTCTGGTGAATTAGCAAACAAATTAACAATAGCTTTAAGAGAACTTTCACGTCTTGGTATACAAGATGTCTTACAAGGTGATTTTCTTTTTTCAAAATCAGATTTAAAGATAGTAAAAATTGATGGTGAAAATATGATTACATTTACACCCAATACAATCACTTATGCTGTACCAGTTGACTCATCTTTAGGTAAAAGAATTACTAGAGCAAGAATGGGTATAGTTTTTCATACAAAATATACAGGTAAAACTTTAGATAGTATGACAGCAGGTTTTGGAACAATTAGAGGATCAGCAACAAACGTTTTTTTAGCATCCGCAGATTATAAAGATGTGTCAGGTGTAGCAAAATTAACAACATCTGAACTTTCAGATTTTAATGCTAGAATTAAAATGGCAGAAGGTTCATTATTAAAAGCAGGACCAATGTTAGATGAGATGAGTAAATCAACTTCTGATATGTTATCTATTGGTTTTAGATTAAAGTCTTTCTTTAATTACTATATTAAAAATACTCAAGGTCATATGGCGAAAGTAAAAAATCTTGTAGATATGTTTAGAGATTATTATATCAATATTGTACAACAAGAAATTGACGCTAGAAAAACAGATAGTGGAAAACAAAAGTATAAAGATATACTTAAAAAGAATTTAAACTATATTGATAGAAATAAACAATCATTATATTTCGCAATTGCTTCACACGTTACTTTACAAAACGCAAAGAACTTTTTAATTAGTAAGATGAATGAAATACAAAGTATAGGTCATTTCTTAAAAACTAAAAACGGTTATCGAGTAACAAATCCAGAAGGATTTGTTGCTGTTGATAGACAAGCTGGCGCAGTTAAATTAGTAGATAGAATGGAATTTAGTAGAGCAAACTTTACTATGCCGAAAGGTTGGAACTAATGGCAGTAGGATACTTAACAGAACAAAATATTAATATAGCAAGAGGTCTTATAAGAGGCGCTAGTGTTATTCATAAATTTGGTAGAAATCCAAATGTAGGTGGTGCTCCAGAAACAATATGGGAACAAGGTGGAATTTACACTTACTTGACAGTTGCCTCAACAGTTTATGTATCAGGTGCTGACGCACAGGATAGTGCTGCTGGAACAGGTGCTCGTACAGTTACAGTCCAAGGATTAGACGCCAATTATAATGCAATTGAAGAAACACTTACAGTAGATGGTGCAGTTTCAACTAAATCATTTTTAAGAGTTTTTAGAGCCTTTGTTGCTTCAGCAGGTTCATTACAAACTAATAAAGATGATGTAATTATATCAACAGGTTCTAGTGGTGGCGGTACAGTATTGGCAAAAATTGCAACAATTGGAACAGGTACAGTATATGGTCAAGGACAAACAAATTTGGCACTCTATACAATACCTGCTGGCAAAACAGGTTATTTGACAAATTGGAATATAGGAGTAGGTGCTTATAATGATTCCGTAACTGCTAACTTATATACGAGAGAAATAGGTGATGGTTTAGTTTTTAGAACAAGAGATATTATGGATATTCCAGGCGGACTTCATAAAAGAATATATCAAGTGCCATTTGCCTTACCTGAAAAAACAGATATTGAAATTAGAGCAATTGCTTCAACAGGTACAACTATATCATCAACATTTGATATTATATTGTATGATACTCCAAGAACAATGCAGGTTACTTAATGAATATTATTTTAATAGGCGGTCCAGGTTCAGGTAAATCAACTTACGCTGAATTTATAACAAAAGAGTTTGGTATAGATCATATCTATCCTGGTGAACTATTAAGAAAAGAAAAAGAAAAAGGTGGCGAGATAGCAAAACGATTAAAAAATTTAAGTAGAGGTGAATTTGCTCCAAATGATATAGTTTTAAAACTTGTAAAAGATGCCGTTGCCAAAGCAAAAAATGGATTTGTATTTGATGGTTTTCCAAGATATATGCAACAAGTAAGAGATTTAGAAAAAGAAAAAATTAAAATTGATAGAGTTGTTTATTTAAATGTAAGTGAGGAAGAAGTAATCAAACGTCTTACTGCAAGAGGAAGAGCAGATGATACACCAGAGATTATTAAAAATAGAACAAAATTATACAAAAAAGAAACAGGTCCTGTTGTAGATTATTATAGAAGTAAATCAGGATTTATACAAGTAAAAGCAGAAGGCGATACACCAGAAAAAATTGCACAAAACATTATTGATAAAATTAAAATGAAACCAAAGTCATTAAAAGAGTTTAAAGAGTTTATAAGTGAAGGTGTCTATGACCCAGGTATCTTTAAAGCATTCTTTTTAGCTGGTGGACCAGGTTCAGGTAAAACATTTGTAACTCAATCTGCATTTGCAGGTACAGGATTAAAAGTAGTTAATTCTGATAACGCATTTGAAAGAGGGTTGAAACAAGCAAATCTATCTTTACAAATGCCACCTGAAGAAGAATACTTTAGAGATATAATTAGACGAAAAGCAAAGATGACAGCGGCAACAGCATTAGACACATATGTTCAAGGAAGACTTGGATTAGTGATTGACGCTACAGGTAGAGATTATAATTTAGTTAATAGACAACAATCTATGTTAAAAGCAATTGGTTATGATTGTTATATGGTTTTTGTAAATACAAGTTTAGATGTAGCGCTAGAAAGAAATAAAACAAGAAGTAGATCAATACCAGATTATATTGTAAAAACAAGTTGGGAAGGTGTACAACAAAACATAGGTGGATTTCAAAAGATATTTAAACCACAAAATATGTTAATCATAGATAACAATAGAAGTGAAAAAGAATTAGTATCAAACGTTTTAAATCAGGCGGCTAGATTTATAAGAAGTAATATGAGAACGTCACCAAACAATCTAATTGCAAAAAGTTGGATTGCTAGAGAGTTAGAGGCAAAGAAAATAATATGATAAAAAGTTTTAAAGAAAAATATTACTTAAAAGAAAGTATCATAGATATACCTAGACGTACTTATGCGCCAGCTGTGTTTGATGACGCTGATACAAAGAACCCTAAAATCAAACCTAGTGTGAAGAAACTAATTGACACACAATTAAAAGAGTTTGAAAAAGAATACCCAATCATTAAAACAGCACTCATAGGTTCTATACTTACAAAGAGATATAGAAATGACGCTGACTTGGACATTAATGTATTATTTGATGTACCAAAAGAAAAACAAGAAGATGAAAGAGTAAGACTTTCTCAAAAATATCTATCAGCAAAAAATCCTGATAATATACAAGGTAAAGAAATTCCAGGAACTAAACACCCTATTAATTTTTATTTTATTACAGATCAAAAAACTTATGACGATCAAAACAAAAAGGCAGATGCTGTGTTTGATATAGAAAATAATAAGTTTATTAAACGACCTGAAGATTTTACTTTTGATCCTAGTTTGTATGTAAAAGAGTTTGAAAGAAAAGTACAAGAGTTAGATGTAATCAAAGGTGAACTTAAAAGAGATATAATTGATTATGATGAACTAAAAGAATTACAACCAAATGATGTTTTAGATTTACAAGATAAGATTAATGAAAAATTAGAAGAAATAGAAGATAGTATAAAAGATATTATTAAGATTGGTGATACAGTTGACGCTGAAAGAAGAGCAGCATTTGATAAAGATATGTCACCAGATGAGATAAGACAATTTGGTATTAAAAATAGATTACCTAAAAATGTTATCTATAAGATGTTAGAAAAATATCATTATTTAAAATTCTATAAAAAGTGTAAAAAGATTTTAGATGATGGTGTTGTGACGGATAAAGAAATAGATTCATTAAAAGAAGGAATTACTTTAAATGATATTAAAAGAGGCGCACAAAGATTTGCTAAAAGTATTTACGACAAATTAAAAAGAATGGCAACAACAAAACAAAGATACGCATATGCGGTTAAAGTTTTACAAGATGTCATTGATAGAAAAGAAGTAGAAAGAGCAAGAGAAGGATTACCTTTAAGACACGATATAGGTTATTATGCTGCTGCTGTTGCTGATACTTTTAAAGATATTGACTCTAAAAAATTAGTTGGAATGGTAAAAGAAGAAACTATTGTAGAAGCAAGAAGTAAATCAATTGCGTTTGCGTTTGGTAGATTTAATCCACCTACAATTGGACACGAAAAACTAATACAAAAAGTTGCAAGTGTTTCAGCAGATGATTATAGAATTTACATTAGTCGTAGTCAGGATTCAAAAAAGAATCCATTATCGCCTAGTGAAAAACTAAAAGTAATGAAAGATATGTTTCCTCGTTATGCAAGTAAGATAGAGATTATACCATCAAATATGGTTTTAGAACTCGCAACAAAACTTTATCAAAAAGGTTATAATCAAATTATAATGGTTGCAGGTAGTGATAGAGTTAGAGAGTTTGAATCAATCTTAACAAAGTATAATGGTATATCATCACGTCACGGAATGTATAAGTTTGATAAGATACAAGTTGTATCTGCTGGAGAAAGAGATCCAGATGCCGAAGGCGCAGTAGGTATGTCAGCAAGTAAAATGAGAGCCGCTGCTGAAAAAGGTGATATTAAAACATTTAGTAAAGGTGTTCCGTCATCATATAGAAATGTAAATCAATTAATGAAATTAGTAAGACGTGGTATGAACTTGGCAGCAGAATATGGTTCATCAGGAAGTGTTGGTGCGTTTTTAGGTTATAGAGAAAAACCTATTGCAAGTATGGAAGAATTTGAACAACAACAAATAAGAGATTTATATGTTAGAGAGATGATCTTTAACATTAACGATAAAGTAAATTATGTCAAAGAAGACATACAAGGAACAGTAAAAAGACGAGGAACTAACTATGTCGTTTTAGAAGACGACAATAACAATTTACACAAAGCATGGATATGGGATTGTATTCCAGTTGCCGCAGATAGAGAGGCAGAAGTAAGAGAATACAATTTAGATGTTGATTACGGATTTTCTGCCGTATCAAACATAGAAGAAGATTTAGATAAAACACCACAAGATAAAACTATTGGTAGTAAGAAATCTGGTACACAACCAAAGAAATACTACAAGGGTTTATCTAAAGATGTGAAGTCAAAACGAGCAGATCAATTTAAATCTGACAAGTATAAGAAAGGCGATACAGATTATAAACCAGCTCCTGGCGATAAAGATGTTAAGACTAAACCATCTATACACACACAAAAATACAAAAAAATGTTTGGTGAATTAAAGAAAGAACTATCCGATGCTTGTTGGAAAGGATATAAACAAGTAGGTATGAAAGATAAAAACGGTAAACAGGTACCAAATTGTGTACCTGAAGCGTATGATATTGGGCACGATTATGCACAGCATGCGATTAAAACTACACCAGGACAACCAGGATATGACCCTAATTACTCTGGTGGTGAATATAAACCAAGTAAATCAGAAGATAATAATAAGAGAGTTTATACTGATATTAAAAAGGGTTTAATAGATAGAGAAAGTGTCAATAAAAAAGATATAGAAGAATGGGCTTTGTCGGATGCGACAATAGATAAATATAGAGAAAGATACAAAGAACAATGGCGTACTAAATTAGACGAGGTTGTTCAAAAAATGATGGAGAGAATTGATGTTAAGTTTTAGTGATTATACAGATAGAATTAGTAAGGCTGTTCACTACCACGTAGAGAACAAGATACCTTTGGCTGAAAATATCTATCGTATTCACAGCGAAGAATTTTATAAGTTGTTTAGAGAAGCTAGAGAACTTTATAAAGACGGAATTTTAGAAGTATCTAGTGATTGGGATAAACAATTATTAGAAAGTGATATAGGTGAGTTTGGTATTTACGAAGATCAAAAAGTACCTTTAGATATACCTATACAAGAAGAAGAAAAGAACCCACCACTTAATAAACCAAAAAGAGGTGGACCAAAGAAATTCTATGTCTTTGTAAGGGACGGTGATAAAATTAAAAAGGTGACTTGGGGCGACACAACAGGATTATCAGTTAAGATGAATAATCCAGAAGCTCGTAAGTCATTTGCTGCTCGTCATAGATGTGATCAGCAAAAAGACAAAACAAAGGCAGCGTATTGGGCTTGTAATTTGCCGAGATATGCTAAAAGTTTAGGTATGAGTGGCGGTGGAAATTTTTATTGGTAATGGATTTAGAGAATTATTATAAGCCGTTTGAAGATTTTGAAAATAGTATTTACAAAAATGTATTTACTAGAGTCTTTAAAGAAAATATTAAAGACAAACAATTAATATGGCACAAGGATAGAAAAGACCGTGTCGTTAAAGTTGTTTGGGGTACAGGATGGAAATTACAATATGATGATGAATTACCTGTTGAGTTAGAACCAGGTAGAAATTATTATATTAAAAAGGAAGAGTTTCATAGATTACATAAAGGTAATAGTGAACTAAAACTAGAGATAAAAGAATATGACTAAAACATTAAAAGAGTTTAGACAAAATTTACAAGAGGCAGAAGCGAATAAATCTGACCTACAATATATTAGAGCTAAAACGGCTAGTAACAATCATTTTGAAGCAAGAAGATATATTGCTGATAAAATTTTAAAAGATAAAAAATTAGCAGATGCTTATAAATCTTTAGAAATGATACACGATACTTATGCTAGAGAAATAGGTAATGATGCTATTACTTTAAGACAAAGATTAGAAAAGATGATGATTAATGATCTGAAGAAAAAAATTACAAATTGGGATGCTGTGTATTCAGCGTTATAGGAGAAAAAATGAGTAGATATAGACAAACAATGTCAGAACTTTTAAAACAAGTTAGAGAGTCAAAACAAAAACCTTATGTATCAATGTCTAGTGGTGGACAATATAATGTATTAGACAAAGATGGTAAAACAGCTTATTCTACAAAAGATAAAACATTAGCGCAAGATTATTTTAAAAAGAATTACGACAAGTTAAAAGAACAAGACGAAAAAGACCACGAAATTTCAATGGCGAGAGGTGAGTTAGAAGCTATCGCTGATAAAGCAACTCAACTTGCTAGCGCTCTTAAAGGTAAATCAGATGAAGGTAATCCATTAGAAGCTTGGGTACAATCTAAAATTACAAAAGCAAAAGACTATATCAACTCTGTATCAGATTATTTAATGTATAATCCTGATATGAAACAAAACGAAGAAATTGAAGAAGGGCGTAAAACATTTAGAAGTCAATCAAATATAGGTCAAGCAAAGTATGTTGTAAATTTCCACGATGGAAAAAAGAAACATAATGATGGCAGTGATTTTTTTGATATGAAAATTTTTAATAACAAAATTGATAGAGATAAATTTATACAATCTTTAAAACAACAAGGTTATATAGAAGAAGCAACAGAATTAGAAGAAGGTTTTTCATCATCACTAAAACAAAAAGCAAAAGAACTTGCTAAAAAGTTTGCTAATAATATGACAAAGGCAGTTGATGAAATAGAAAAACTTGCTAAAGGTTTGTCAAATGATTTTGAAGTTGTAAAAGCATTAAGACAATACAATGAAGAAAAAGAATTAGAAGAAGGTATAATGAAAGACATTTACACAATGGATAAAGAAGGCGCAAGCGCTGAAGAAATTGCTAAAAGATTAAAACTAAAAGTATCTGCTGTAAAAAGTATTTTAGGTGAACAAAAAGAATTACCACCAGTAGAAACTAAACCAGAAGTTAAAAAAAAAGATGATAAAGAATCAAAGTTAGCTTCAAAAGATCAACAGATTGAAACATTAAAAGGACAAGTTTCTTTACTAAAACAAAAGATTGAAAACGAAAAAAATAAAGCAATCAAACCAGAACCAAATCCAAAGACTGGTGAAGTACCTTTAACAATTGGTGTTGCTTATAAAGAATTTAAAAAACAAGAATTAAAAAAAGAAGAAATACACCCTCACGCTAAAAAAATGGCAAAAGATGGTGTAAGTGCTGAAAAGATTAAAAAGATGCATCCAGAAATTACTGCTGATGAATTAGAAAAAATTACAGAAGATAATTTAAAAGAAAAGGTTGCTGATAGTATTATTAAAGACTTACAAAAGTCTTATGCTGATCTAAAAGGTAAAACAATATCACCAGAAATGGCAAATAAATTGTCAAAACATTTAGATAAACCATCATATGATTTAGATACATTAAGACAATTAGTAAAAGCAAATATACCATTTATTTCTACACTTGCTAGAAATAAAATTTATAAAAAGACAGGTAAGTTTGAAGATAAAAGATTATATGTAGAGTCATTATCGGCTTTAAAAGATAAGGCAGATAAAACAGGTATGCCTTATAATATATTGAAACAAGTATATGATAGAGGTATGGCGGCTTGGAAATCTGGCCACAGACCTGGCGCTGGTCAACATCAATGGGCGTTGGCTAGAGTAAATTCATTCGTAACAAAATCCTCAGGAACTTGGGGAGGCGCTGATAAAGATTTAGCGGCTAAAGTAAAAGGGAGTAAATAAATGGGATACTTAAATACAAAACCAGGTAGTATTGAAGAAGTAGCTGCGAATATGAGCAAATACGCTGCTGAATCAGAATACCAAAATATGTTTAAAAAAGAATTAGAGAAAGCTGGAAAAGGTATTGGTGGAATGACGCCAAAAGAAAAAAAAGATTTCTTTAATAAAATAGATGCAAAATATAAAGCAAAAAATGAAGCGGTAAAAGAACCATACGCTGTTGGAATGGCTGCGGCTATGAAACAGACTGGTGACACACCTCCGTTAAAGAAAGCTACAATTACTAAAGCACACGATATTGCTAAGTCAATTGAAAAAGATCAAAAAGAAGATTATACAAATAAAGATGTAGATAAGTTTCATACTAAATTAGATAAACTTGTTCATAAATCTTTTGGTCATTCTTCTGATGAGAAAAAAGAAAAAAAAGAAGAAGTAAAAGAAACACATTCTTTTGATACAAATAAAAAGAATGAAAAACAAAAAGCAACTGGTGGTGAAAAAGATATCGTTGATCCAGCACCAGAGATGAAAAAAGAGTCTATGCTAGACGCAATTAAAAACGTTTGGCAGATGTCAGCCGAAGAACTAGATAAAATCAAAACTGAAGCAAAGTATATGAAAGCCCAAAGAATGGACAAATATAAAGCTGAAAAAGATGAAAAGAAAAAAGGAATGGCTGATACAGGTACACCAGTTACGACTGTTGATACTGAACCTAAAGTAGATTACACTAATTAATAATACACTACAATACTAGCTACTATACCACTTGACAAAGGGCTAGTATTGTGTTATTATAGTTATACACTATGAAAAACTTACCAATAATATATTGCGATATGGACGGTGTTCTTTGTGATTTTAAAAAAGCCGCAGAGAAAGTAACTGGTATGTCTATTGAAAAATGGTCAAGTGAAAATAAAGAAAAAAAATGGGGACCTATTAAAAATACTCCACGATTTTGGCACACACTTCCTTGGATGCCAGGTGGAAGAGAGCTTTGGTCTTTCATCTCAAATAATAAACCACATATACTATCAGCATACGTAGAAGAAAGTCTTGATCCTAATTGTATACCTGGTAAATCACATTGGGCAAGAACTAATTTAGGTATCGCACCAGGTAGAATACATTTAGTTAAACGTGTACAAAAACAAAACTATGCAAAAGTAGTAGGGCAACCTGCTGTATTAATAGACGATTACAAGAAAAATACAGATCAATTCACACAAAGAGGTGGTATCGGAATACTACACACTTCTACTTCCAATACGATTAGAGAACTTAAAAAAATAGGTTTCTAATAATTTCTATCTCTTATAAATATAGTAAGAGAGATGACTAGACGACATTTAGAACAAGTATTAGGAACTAAACTACCCATTGTAGATACAGGCGGTGTAAAAACTGTTAGTATAATTGATGGTAATTTAGATATTGATTTTGACTATGGTGTTCATAGTGTTGCTCATAACGCTAATATTACATCACTAACTTTTTCAAATGTTAAAACAGATTTATCTTCTAAAAATGAGGTTGTAGTTATCTTAACACAAGACGGAACAGGCAGTCGTACTATTACATCTTCAGGATATTCAACAGCAGCAGGATTAGGTTTAGATATATCTACAACAGCAAATCACGTAAACATCATTACCTTTTTAACTATTGATGGTTCAAATATATACGGTTTCAGTAACGGCAAAAACTTTAGTTAGGAAATAAAATGCCTATCTATCAAAGACCTACAGATAATATCGGAGTTACAAAAACATTTTCAGGTACAATTACTGATAGTGGTTCTACACCTATTGAGGGTGCTGTAGTAGCACTTAAAAGAAAAGGTGGTGGTATTGTTGCCTTTGCAGATACAGACGCAAGTGGAAATTATAGTTTTGATATAGACGCAGATGGTGATTTTCAAATAGAGTATTCATTATCTAAAGATAGTAATGTAAGAACAACCATAGATGAATTAAGTCCATCAAATCCTTTTTCTTATTATGATGACAATGATAGTAATACAGCTTATTATGCCTGTGTTGGTGTTCCTGACTTCCCTCAAACTTCAGGATCATCTACAACTTGGTGTGCTGGTGTTCCTACTGCTGAAGTTGTTGACGCAGGACCTTATCTATTAAATGACGCTATCTTAACTTATGGATTTACAGGTCCAGGTGAAGGCGCTAAAGTTTCAGTTTCTTTATGTCCTCCTGGAGGTTATTATGCCAGTTATTCTAGTAGAATTTTATTTGACCACGACCCACGAGGTGGTATAGGTTATCCTTTACACCGTTATAATATAACTTCTTTTGGTAGAAACTATCAAAATCCTGTTTTAAAATTAACTGGCACAGTTGTACTAACTTATGGTGGTTCTTTACAAAATGCCATTGACGCTGGATTCACAACTGCTTTTTCATTTAATGGTTTCACATTCTATACTGAAACTCGTAGTTGGTATTATCAAATAGCAGGCAGACAATTAGAGTTGGGTATATCACAAATAGAAAGTTTTTGGGGTGCCGACCATTCTTTATGGGGAACATATCAAAGTGATTACAACGGAGGAAAATTTACAGTCGCTTTACCTGGCGAACAAGATAAATCAAATTTTGATTCATCAAGTACAATATCAGCAGCGGATGCAGAATTACAATCTATAATTAGAGATGATGAAGTTTATTCAGTTAACAATCATCAATTTCAAATTTATGGTCAAGTAATATATCTTGGTGTTACAGGTGTTGACGGTAATGGAGTTTTTACTGGTTATAGAGAAGGTAGTGCTAAAGAAGCAGAAGCAACAGAAAAAATTACACTAAAAGAATTAGATATATTAAAAGGATATTTTGGAAGATATGGATTAATAGAAGGCATATTACCAGTAGGACAAACTACAACAGCTGCTATTGCTAATTTTTTTAATTTTGGTTATCAAATGATACAAGGTATTACAACAGGAGTATCAGGTCAATACAATGCAGATAGTCCTAATAATTGGATGTATGAAATGGATGCAGGAAATAAATCAACATTATTTACAGCAGTTGCTAAAGAATTTAGAAGTTTTTTACGACAAAAAGATGGTGTAGATGTACCAGAATCTCAATTTGGTAAAGTTATATACCCTATACTTCAAAAAGCAGGCATTACATATAGATATGTGGGTGCAGGTTCCCAAAGACAAAAATGGACTTTTACATCAAATGGCATTGTAAAAGTATCTGATCCCGAGTAATCTTTCCTTATAAATATAACATATATCAACAAATTGAGTACCTTAACAATTAACATAGGGAGAGAATACAATGGCAAGTTGGGGAAAAGCAGACGCTTATACAAGCGCACCTTTATGGGCACTAATGCAAGTAAATTTAGCGCCTACACTAGCAAATATGGGTCCAGTGGACTCAGCAGCAGTTGTCAAATTATTTGAGAACGCTGAAGCAGACGACTTTGTAACTAACGTTACGATTGGTCTATTTAACTACGCAGATGGCGAAGTACCAGCAGGTGCTGGACACGCTGGTTGGAACTTAAAGATTATAGGTTCTGGCGGTAGAACAGGTAGAACATACTACGAAACATTAGTAGCATTAACAGACGCTGCATAATAATAATTAATATAAGGGCGGGTCAAACTGCCCTTATATATACTATATGAATAAATTGATCTAGGCAAATACCTAGAGTAGCATTCCCGAAAGGGTTAACAGGAGAAAAAAATGGCAGACAAAAAAATAACGGCGTTGACCGATTTAGGTAACGCATTAGCAAGCGCAGACTTGTTTCACGTGGTTGACGATCCATCAGGCACACCAATCAATAAAAAAATATCAGCAGAGAACGTGTTTAACAACATACCTTCTTGGTTAGGTTTAGCACAAACTGTACAATCTATCACAGCAGATGGTTCATCAACTACTGCGCCAAATGTGACAACTGCAGTAACGTTAATTAACGCTACATCAGCAACACATTCTTGTGCTTTAGCAGATGGTTCAGATGGGCAAATTAAAACAATTATAAACTCATCTACATCAGGTTCAAATGCAATTACAATTACACCAACAAACAAAGGTGGTTATAGTACAATCACTTTAGATAAACAAGGTGAGTCAGTAACATTACTATTTAAAAATTCTAAATGGTATGTAATCGCTGAGGGTAATGGCGCTACAGTAGCATAATTGATTGGAGTATATTATGGCGATTGAAAAACAAACATTATTAAGTGAAAGAGAAGTCTTGGTAAAAGACTTTGAAACTTTACAAGATAGAATAAAAACTGTTGAAAAAGATTTGGGTACAATGAAAAGTAATTTAAATGCTGTTTATGGTGCCATTCAACAAGTTGATAAATTATTAAAACTAGATGGTAATGATAATAAAATGCCATCTGAAAAAGAGAAGGCTTTAAATATAGCCACAAGTTAATATGAAAAGATTTAAAACATTTAGTTTAGAGGAAGACGTTAAAGATTTTGAAGAAGATTTAACTGCTAACGATAAAGTATCTAAAAATAAATCTAATTCAAAAGAAGAAGAAAAAAAAGAGGAGAAAAATGAAAACTTTTAAGCAACACGTAAAAGAAGGTATGTCACCTTTGGGTGTTGGAGTAACTACTTCTAACGCAGTTGAAGATAGTGCTCTAGGCACACACAATATTGACAATCCTGAAGTCTTAAAACGAGTTAATGCTTTTGTTGGTTCTATTGCAGATCAGGAATATATTAAACCTCAACACGCAGTAGATACATTAAGAGAAAAATTAAGTCGTATAGGGCTTACTATTTCGCCAGTAACAATGTCAGGCGAAAAAGGTAAAGTAACAGCTGAAGTGAAGCAATTCGGTGGTAGATTTGGTAAAGATACCGATGGTTCCGATATTAATGATGATGGTATATCTCATAAAAAAGAAGGTGGATTGAAACTAGAAGTTAGTTACGAAACACTTAAAAACGGAACATCTAAGGTCTACGCTAAATTAGTGTAGTCAATGTTCAAAGAGATTACGAAAGATAATTGGTTGTTGTTCGCACAACACTATTATGACAATCCTACTTTACAAAAAGAGCAGGAATTTTATGATGATCTTAAAAGATTTAAATATCTTAAAAGACTCTTTCGTAAGTATAAGATAACAAGTAAGATTAAAGTACGATTAGCAGTTAATCATATTATAGTCTTACAAAATGTTTTTGGTGTAGAGGCCGCAGTTACTTTATTATTGTATAAAATAGATAAAGTATATTGGTCATATCTAAAAACAATTTTAGATTATCTTGGTTATCTATATCCACACGAATTAAATAATGTGGGTAATGATAATAAAATAAAAGAACTTTTAGGTAAATTATAATGTCAAGGACCATAGATTTTTTAATTTCTTATAGAATTATTAAAGGGTTAATTACGCCTTTTAATAAAACTAAAGCTTTTCAATTAGGTATTATAGATGAAAAAGGAGAAGTTTTAAAGAAATCAAAAGAGTTACGAACTGTAAAAGAAAGAGAAGCCTATACTGTATTAGATAGATTTATTTTTAATTTAAAAAGAATATTAAAAAAAGTAGGTCTAGGTGGGCGACTAGGTTCTTTTGCAGCAACGACAGCGTTATTCATAAAAGAAAATAAAAGTTTTGAACAACACAAAACTTTAATAGAAAGTGCTGTAATATCATATCTAAAAGAAACAAATCAATACGATCAACTTTTAAATGAACAAGGTGAAGTTAAACCTGTATATGAACAAGAACCTTTAATGACTTGTTTTGGAATTGATGTTTATGAAAGAAATGGTCAACTATATTCGGAGGACGATTATGCCAAAACATTATAAAGAAATGATGGACGAAATTATCAATAAGATTGACGAAGACGCACCAGCGAATGCTGCTGGTTCAGGAAACGTTGCTGGTATAGGCGTTGGTCCTGATGGTGAGCCTGGAGTGAACTCTATTAAAGCTATGAAAAGAAAAAAAGAAAATGAAAAAGAACAAGAAAAAATATCTAAGAAAATAGGTAATCTTGTTAAAGAAAATAAAGATAATAATAATATCATTCTTAAACAAATTTTAGATACTATTGACAAAGTTGAATTAAAGATAGATGAAAAAAATGGTATTGAAAACAAAATAGAAGTGATTGAAGAAAAAGAATATAAAACGTTTAGAGAAAAGTTTAATGCCTAAATCATTTAAAGAATATCTTGGATTACCTACAATTATGATTGGTGGATTAGATAGTTACCACCCTATTGCTAGTCTTGGTGATTCACCACCTAAGGATCAAGGTAGTAGAGATAGTAGAGCTGTAGGTTTAACTGCACAAGATACAGATCCTACAGATAAAGATTCAAAAGATATTCAAAAGAAAATCAATAACAAAAAAAATTCTATAAAAGAAGATGGTATGATGGGACCAGGAATGGGAACTTATAATCCCGAACCATCTATGGATACATCTTCGAATGCTAAAAAAACTAAAAAAGAAGATTTATATACAGATGATAATCCAAGAGATACAGTAAAAGGAACTGGATATGGTGATGCAGCAACTGCAAGAAAAACTTTAAGAATTATAAAAAGCGTTGACAAACAAAGACAAATGCAAATTGTCAATACTCTTTATAATAGAGCAAAACATCACGCTAACCAAACAAGTGATATGAGAGCGGCGATGTCAATATTTAAAACTTGGATAGACAATAATAAGATAAAAGAATCAATCTTATATAAACATATGATTGATAGAAAAATTTTAAAGGATTAATATGGAAATAGGAATAGATTTAATTGCAGATCTTGCTACAAGATTTTGGCAATTTACAGTATTAGGAATATTAATAATTATAGGTTTTGTTATTAATCTATCTGACAAATTATTAAAAGGAAATAAAGTGGATTTCACTTATGAAGAATATCCATTAATGCAACCAATTAGAATACCTACCAAAGGAAAAGGTTTTTGGTCGGCTATCTTCTTATGGTTATTAACTGTAAGAACTTGGACAATTGCAAAAGACTTTCATTATAAACTAAAAGGTGTTGAATATGTAATACCAAAAGGATTTACATTTGACGGCGCTAGTGTACCGAAGTTTCTTGCTTCATTTTTATCACCTGTAGGAGTATTACTCATAGGTGGTTTAGTACACGATTATGCTTACAAATATGCGGCTTTAAAACCAAAAAACAATAAAGACCCACTATTAATGTTAGATCAAAAACAAGCAGACATAATTTTTAGAGATGTAAACATTGAAATAAATGGTTTTCATTTCTTAAACTATCTTGCTTATTGGGCATTAAGAATTGGTGGATTTGTAGCTTGGAATGGCCATAGAAAAAGAAACGCACAAATTGAGGAGTAAAAGATGTTTTTAACAATAGGATTAGTTATAGGTTTCATACTAGGTTGGTATGTAAACGAGAAGTTTGAAGACCTTGCTGATATGGCAAGTAAACTTAAATTTTGGAAAAAATAA
>Ga0208644_1000406_pt1 | contig 35924 bp, 62 predicted proteins | sample VirMetDEL_Nov_18_FD_184517 | JGI IMG/M metagenome (GOLD analysis project Ga0208644, IMG submission 184517) | Aqueous microbial communities from the Delaware River and Bay under freshwater to marine salinity gradient to study organic matter... | ecosystem: Environmental > Aquatic > Marine >...
AGGGTTTTTTAACAGACCACCACCGACGTACCGCATAGTCTGCGAGTCGTTTAGCCAACAAAAAAGCCGCTTAAGTTCTATCCCCGGTAGCTGAACCCTGGGGAGGGCACCAGGGTCGGAGATAGACTTAAACGGCCTTGTTTGCTGTCAGCTACGACAACGGACACAAGTCTCTAGTATTTCTTGGAGCTTGTCAAGCCCCTACTGCAAATAGGGTGTTGGTGGCCCGCATAAAGCAGCGTTCGCCAAACAGAAAGGAAGCATCGGCGCTAACCCGATGCGCCACCAACGGGGCTAATCGTAAACCACTCAGGCTTCAAGTGCATGAGCTGGTAGACCCTGCCCTGTGGAATCTTCTTCCAGTTGCTCACAGCGCCCCTACTGATGCCCAGCAGCCTAGCCAATGCAGCCGCATTGCCAGCCCTTGCGATTGCTTCTTCTTTGGTCATGTGTTTATTTTACTACACATTGGATTAGGGTTTGTCCTAATGACTGATGTTTAGTGGGCTATACAATGATGGCTTATGAGAGGAAAAGGAACGCCCTACTACGGAAAGCTAATGACTGATTCGTTGCCCAGCGAGGTCAAGGCCATTTGGTACAGCCGAGATGCTGAGTTGCCGGAGCTGCCAAAACACGGCTGGTCATGGGAATTGCAGACCGACATAGAAGCCATTGAAAAGCACGATCTCGTTGTAAAGCTGCTGGAGGCCATACCGCTGACTGAGCGAGAGGATCTTGTGGTGCGACTCGTGGTGCTAGAGAACGAGACTTTCCGCGATGTTGGCGATCAGTTGGATTGCACCACTGAACGGGCGCGTCAGATCTACATGAAGGCTATACGCAAGCTCAGGACTAAACAAGCCGCCGTTACCGGAATTGCTATTTGGCCTTATGAGTGTGAGATCAACACCTGGAGAGGTTGGAAGCACTTTGAGAAGAATCGACCATGAGCCTATCAGACCATCAGATTTTTATGCTCAAGCACTTCGCTTTGGGCTGGAAATTCAGGCTAAAAAATGACAAGCCTGGAAGCTGGATAACCTACTGGTCACTTAGACGGCGCAAGCTGGTAGATGCCGGTAGCGTAGTGACGAAGCTGGGCCGTGAGGTACTGGCAAAAGAGTTAGATCTACAAGCCAAACGAAAGGAAAAGAAATGAGTATTGAAGCAATGAAACAGGCACTGGAGGCGTTGGAGGACGCGGTGGATCACCTGCCGAAACCGAACAGCACTGAGTGCAGATACGCAGCGCAATCCCTCCGCCTCGCCATCGAGCAGGCTGAGAAGCAATCAGCACAGCGCCAGTGGATCGGGCTGACGGATGAGGAAATCAACGAGTACGACTACGAGCATCGAGACTTCATCTACGACATCGAGGCCCTTCTGAAGCACAAAAACACCAGATTAGGGTAAATCCCTATTCCATGATGTTCAGAAGCCTATACACTACATCCCATCCCGCAGCGGTCTTTAAGGAGAGAAAATGACTATCGAGAACCTGCTCAAGACTAACGTAAATGAGCACACGGAACGCAAGAATGGCCTGACCTACCTATCGTGGGCATGGGCCTGGGCTGAAGCCCTGAAGGCTGATCCAACAGCTACATTCAAGGTCGAGACATTCAAGCGCGACCAGTACACCGAAGAGCCGTTCATGACCCTGCCAGGAGGCACTGCGATTGTCTGGGTCACTGTGACGATCTTTGGCAAGGCCATGACCTGTCAGCTTCCGGTCATGGATCACCGAAACAAAGCTATCCCGAATCCAGACGCCTTTCAGGTCAATACAGCCATCATGCGCTGCATGACCAAGGCTCTGAGTCTGCATGGCCTGGGTCTGTACATCTATGCTGGTGAAGACCTGCCCGAAGGCGATGCCCCTGACGTTACAGACTGGCTGTCAGCCATCGAGGCCACTGTGACAGGGGAAGAGCTTCAGACTGTCTATAAACAGGCTTACGAGGCTTGCCAGGGCCATCAGGAGGCTATCAAGAAGGTGATCGAGGCCAAGACCGCCAGGATTGCCCGTGCCAAGCAGGAGAAAGCAGCATGAAAGACACAGGAGGACCAGCTTTCCCGTTTGACGGAACCCATGCCTTTACCGGGATGAGTCTGCGAGACTACTTCGCCGCCAGGGTGATGCAGAGCTTTATTACATCGGATCGATTTGTCACCTATGAATCCTGTGCTGTCGATTCTTATGCAATGGCAGACGCTATGCTGAAAGCGAGGCAGTCAAATGGCTGACCAGCGCACAGACGAATGGTTTGCCGCACGGTTAGGCAAAGTGACGGCCAGCAACTTGCACAAAGTGCTAGCCAAGACCAAGACCGGCTACGGGGCTGATCGGGGTCACTACCTGACCCAGTTAGTACTGGAGCGCATTACAGGCCAAAAAGCCGATTCCTACACCAATTCAGCCATGCAGTTTGGTATCGAGCAGGAAGCCTTCGCTAGAGCCGCTTACGAGGCCCATAGGGGCGTTTTGGTAGAGGAGGTTGGGTTTATCCCTCATCCGACAATTCCAATGGCTGGAGCGTCTCCTGATGGCCTCGTAGAGGATGGCATGGTGGAGATCAAGTGTCCAGAATCGGCAACCTTCCTAGAAGTGCTGCTATCCCAAAACCCTGTTGCTGGCAAGTACTTTGCCCAGATGCAGTGGCAAATGAGGTGCGCCGACAGACCCTGGTGCGACTATGTTGTTTTTGACCCACGTTTTCCACAAAAAATTCAGTTGGTTATACATAGGGTAAATCGGGATGACAGATGGTTGGCAGAAGCTGAAACTGAGGTCAAGAAGTTCCTTTGCGAAGTAGAGGAAAAAGTGCAAGCGTTGAAACAGAAGATTGGAGAATGAAATGAGTAAAGTTCTGAAAGAGATTTCTTGCGTTACGGGCGAGTACAAAAATGCCCAAGGCGAGGTCAAGAAGCGATACACCCGCATCGGTTCGATCATTGATACCAAGAACGGTGCCATGCTCAAGCTGGACACGATCCCGCTTAAAGAGGGTGGCTGGGATGGCTGGGCCTACCTGAACGACCCCAAGAAGGAGGATCAGCAGGCCCGTCCAGTACGGCAGGCCAAGCCCGAGTTTGAAGAAGACTTGCCCTTTTAATCATGAAAGCAGCAAGCCTAGAGAAATCGGATCGGCTTAACAGGGTCCGTGATCTGCTGCTTCAGGGTGGGGAGTTCTCCACTCTGGACATCATCAAACAGGCAAACGTCTGTGCGGTGAACTCGATCATTGCCGAACTGCGTCAAAACGGCATCGGTATCTCTTGTCAGCGCAGGGGCGAGAGATGGTTTTATAAACTGGAGGAAGTATGACTGAAACACGAAAAGAATCTTCAATTAGCCTGGGTGATATGAGGAGCATCTTTATCACCAAATCCTTTGACGACAAGGCGTTAGTGGCTATCTATTTGCCCGGTGCATATGTGTCTATGAATCTTGATGACGATCAGCTAGACCAGTTCATTGATGCTCTGAAACAGTTCAGGAAGGAAACAGCATGAAAAAGCTACTCGCAGCCCTAGGAATCGCCCTTGTAACTACTGGTGCATGGGCACAATGCTCGACTCACACCTACGTCATCAACGGGCGTATGGTGACTTGTACGACCTGTTGCTATGGGTCAAATTGTTCAACAAACTGTTTTTGATGAACCCATTTGATCCCAACTACAAGGCCCAGATTAGCCTGAAAGACTTGGAGCGATCTAGGAAGACATCCTATCAGGCTAGTCGGGTCGTCAATGCAAGGCGTTTATCTGGCGTAGAACCCAGCAAGTCATACGCTACCCGGATTGGCGCTTACAAAGGCACCAACCCAGAAGCAATGACCCTAGAAATGGCTGAAATGACGCCTCACAAGAGGACTATTGAGAAGAAAGGCAAGAAATGAGAGACAGCGACATTGTTGACATATGGCGCAAGCACAAGGAAGTTCACGCATTTGCTAACGAGATTCTGAACATCGAGCGCAAGATCTGTGCAGAGATTGCTGACAAGCATGAGCGCAAGCACGAGTTGCGTCAGATCAATGGCAAGTGGGAATGGATTAGTCCTGCTGGTGAAGCTATAAAAGCCAGGATAAAACCATGAGAACACACAAAGACAAGCTACACGCCCTGTTGCACTACCTTGAACTCAACATTGAGATCGCCACCCATCGCCTACGGGCTGAAAGTTTTTACGACATTGAGGACGAGACAACCAGTTGGGAATATCTGTTCCGCTGGGTTAAGGCTAAAGATAGGCGAGCAAAGATGTGGGAATGGTTTCAGGACGAATACCCAGATGCCATCATGCTCAAGGAGGGCTACTATGAATGAAAAACTCATCGCCGCCGAGTACTTTGGGGGCGAGTTGTACATCAAAGTATCCGATTACCACAGGGTGGTCCAGGCCCAAGTCGCAGCCGAGCGCGAGGCGTGTGCTCAGATTGCAGAAGAATGGCTCGGCCCAACAAAAGACCGAGAACTGCACATAGCAGTCGCCATCCGCGCAAGGGGGCAAGACCCCATGCCTTTGTTCGACGACTGGGAAGGCGGGTTTCCCTATAAGGACCAGAAATGAAGTCTAGAATTCTTGACCCAAACTTTAAGTACATCAACTCGGCAGCGACCAATGTCCAAGAGACATGGCGAAAATTTGGATGGAAACCACTAAATGAAATGCCCCAAGTGCGGAGCGTGGAGCCTAGTAAAGGACACCAGACAGAAGAACGGGATCGTCCAAAGATCCAGAGAGTGCGGTAATGAGCATCGTTTCACCACTGAAGAGCGGGAAATCACATCTAAGCCTCGTGGAAGGCCCAGACTTCGCAACATGGAAGACGGAGACTCTAGTTCAGTTCGCTAAACAGGCTCATGAGCGTATGAAGGCTCAAGAAGAGCAAATAGAAGCCCTACGGATTGATGTCAGGGCCGCAATGGAATCTTATCGCAAATTGCTCATAGAGAGCCAACGTCGATAACCTTGCCTCTAAATTCGATCTTGTCCTTCGCCCAGCGGTGGACAATCTCGGGCCACAGCAGCCTGCCATTGTGGAAGGTCAGCACGGCAAACCCAGACCTCCAGTTCACAGGATTGTCCTCAAGATAGTCTGTGAATTGGGGTCCATCCGTCTCCGCTAGAGTGCCCGTATCAACGCCGAACCGATTCCCGGCGTAATCAGCAAACGGGGTCACTTTGAGGCTGTGCAAGTGCCCAGTAACGATGTTTAGGCCAGCGTTAACCGTGTTGTTGTGGGTGGCATGAAGCCCTCCCTTAAAGCGGTGCTTGACAATCACGTTGTCAGTCGGCCAACATGACCAGCAGGGTATCCATGCCGGGAAATGGTCGGAGAGCTTAAAACCGCCCACAGCCATGTATTCGGGCACTGTATTGGCAAGCCTGTTCTCAAAGCGGGCGTCATGGTTGCCCAAAGCCCAGACCAGTTTGGCACCCTTAGCAGCGTCCTCAATCTCGCCCAGACTGGCCTCACAAGCGCGCAATTCCTGAATGACGGACGGCTTGGAATCCCATCCGATCCTGGGGAATCTACTGATGGCGGCTCCGTCAAATGCATCGCCATTATTGATAACGGCTTTTGGTTTCAGTTCTTTGATAGCCCAAAGCAATCCCTTAAACGCCGTAGACCTGAACCCAGGCCAAAAGTGAGCGTCAGAAAACACCAAAACCACCCCGTTTTCGATGCCGAGGTGATGTCGTGCCATAGAAGGCTGAATAGAATCGGTATGACCACGTTTATTATCGGCAGAAGACTTGGTTAGCAACAATTTTTTGCTTCTTTGTTCAAGTCGACTACGACGAGACATAACGCTCCGCTCGGAAATACCAAGAACTCTGGCGACCTTGATGGGCGATTGATACTTCTCCCAAAGCTCAATAAACTCTTCTTCACTGACCGTTGGCGTTGGCATAGAGTGCCCTCTCAAGTACGTTGATTACGCGATGCTCCACAGACTCAAGGTCTTCAGGAGTCGCTGACCTATCTTGGGCTGTTGTTATCAGGTCGTATAGGAAAACGTGCAAGCACTCGTGGAGTGCCGTCATAGACAGCGTTTCTCTGTTGATGGGAGAAGCGCCAAAGTCACCTAGCTGGTAGGTGCCTAGTCTGGCTTGGTTATCGCACTGCATGGAAGCCATAGCGCCCTTGGCTGGCTTCATACTGCGCTCTAGTCTCCAATCCATTAGATTGAGGACAGTTTGCCAGTGTTTAACGCATTCGTCGAACTCTAAAGCCTGCTCTACAGTAGGCTTGTTTTGCGGTTTTGCCATAACTGCCCATTGTTCTGCTCATCTATGACAAGAATAATTCGATCTCTGCTTTGCGGCGGCGCACAAGGCCAGGAAGCTCCTTGCCACCACCCTTAGTCCACATCATGAATGACTCAGCAGCACCTTCCCAATCGCCACGGTTGGCCTTCATGCGGATCGTGCTGCGCTGCAAGTTACCTAGCCCTGCATTGAAGGCAAAAGATACCAAAGCGTCAAAAGCGCCTTGACGGCCAACAACGCCGGGAACAAGTCGTAGAACACCACGTTCAAAACTTGCGACATCAGCCGTGAATAGTTGGTCGATCTCTGCTTTACTCCAGACACGAGCATCCTCCGGCTTTAGGGGATAGTCTTTACGAGCCGTCTTACCTTCAGTCGCAACCATCGGTAGACTAATCTGATGCTGATATAGGACATGACCGTATCCAATCGTCCAGATATGCGCTGGGCAAAGATAAGGCTTGTTCCTACAGCCCTCAAAGCGGTGCATCAGGTCTACACCGGCCTTGCTAAGTTTCATGGCTTTGCTCTACATTTGTCAAAGTGATAGCGCCGCATATTGCCACCGCCACCCTCAACCGCACAATGTGGACATTTGATGATTTTGCGCTTGCCCTTGCAAGCCGCGCTTAATTTTGCACGATACTCTGGATCGGAAAGCCGCTTTGCAGCACCGGCCACATACGGCGCACCGTCTCTTTTTGTGCCTTTTGTTTTACCCCATATGGCTTTACGTTCCTCTGGCGTCATGCGCTGCTTAACTGTTTTCATGTGCCAATCAGGTCGTCTTGCGGCGCTGTAGTCTCCCCAAGCGCCACCAATTGCAGCAGGATTAGCATTAAACAGTTGATCCAAAAAACAGTCCAAAAAAGCCTGTTCAACTTCTCTGGCGACTTCCATGCCATTCAAAATAATTGGCGTCTTTACAACAAACTGCTCTGCGCCATACTTATTCCAAGCGTGTTGCAAATAAGTACAGTGATGTTTTTTTGTACGCAGATCAGTCATATGCTCTTTGATCCTGCGTTTGATGTTGATGGAACTGCCAACATATGCCCTATTGGTTGGCACATGAACAATGGCGTACAGACCAATCATTTTTTAGACCAGCCTCTAGACCCAAACCAGTAGCCAATCACGCCGCCCAGCATAGCCATCTCATCCGGGCTAAAGATGATGTCCGAATACTTCAGAACATCCTCCATGCTGTCAATCATGCCTGGGTTGGCGTACAGGTAGTAGCACAGGAACAGGTTGATCAACACAAGCTCGATCACGAAGATGTAGGTCACAGTCGGACGGACCGTGCCAACATAGTTTGCCACCCACTGCGATGCCTTCTCCAGCACCTTCTCATCGTGCTTCAGAGCCGCCTCAGTCATCTGGGCCTCGGTCTGCATAGAAACCTGATCGGTGCGAATCTCCTCGATGCGCTGCTGTGCTGCCAAGCCCTGAGCCGCCAGAGCAAGCTCACGCTCAGTCTGCATCTTGGCTAGTGCCAGTTCGTGCTTCTGGTCGGACTTGTTCTGGAAGTATTCCAACAGCTTCGGAAGGCCAGAGATCAGCAGGCCACCAAGGGTAGAGATGAGAGATAGCATTGATTACTCCAAGGGAGGTTGTGTCAACAAGGTACTAGCTACGCCACGGCCATACATGGATGGAGGCGGTGCAGGAGTTTGACCGCTCAACAAACCACCAACCGCTCGTTGTGCGGCCCGTTGACGTAGTGCAGCTTGTAACTGGTCAGCCGCAAAGCCAGCAGCAGCAGTTGGAACGGTGTACATGAGTGTTTCTGGGCTAGTAACACCAGCAGCGCCAATACCACCAGTAATCAACTGGCTACGTTGTGGGTTAAACCGAGCCAGCAACGAAAGGAAGTTGTCCAATTTGCCGCCATTAGCAACAGCACGGATTGCATTACGCTCGTTCTCATTGAACAGACGCATCTTTTCCTTGTTGGCAGCAAGATTAATGAAGCCAGTGCGGATAAGTTCGCTTTCTGATGCCGTAGGACGCAATGCCCGAGCCTCTGCCGTATCAAGGATGTCTTGCAAAGTCGTCGCTCTGCTTAGGTTGCGCCAATCTTTACGGGCAGCAGCAAGCGTTTTTACAGCCTCATCAATGCCGCCAGCGCCAGAAGTGACGTTCTTTGGCGACAAATTAGCCACATAGTCATCAATACCGCCAATAACCTCTTTACCAAGCCTTCTCACGTTCTTGTCTTGATCAGACAACAAGACATTAGCAAGACGACGCATCTGGTCAACATCACTAAACGAAACATCACCACGCTCAACGATGCTTTGGTACTTTTTAAGCGTATTAGCAACCGCTGGAGCATTTTCTGGCAGATAGTCAACAGCATCAAGACGGACCCTGATTTTGTCAACAAGTTCGTTTGCCGATGTCTGATTCAATTTAATGCCAAGATCAGCTACTTTTCTGTAGTTACGCTGTGCACTTTGTTGAACCTGCTCCATTGTCGGTGGCGCAGGCTGTTTGCCAGTGGCTATGCGACCAGCAATGTTGCCAGCAGACTGACCGACAGCACCAGCAATACCGACTCCAGCCACTAAAGCGGCAAGATCGCTGCCAGTTATTTCTTTGACCTCTTCGGCAACAGGCTGGGCAACAGTAGCAGCCGCAGTAGAAGCAGGAAGTTGCCTTGCGAGATCGCCACCAAATAAACTAGGAGCAGCACGAGCAGCACCAGCCGCACCAGCCAATGCTTGCATACCGGCCTGGGAGGCACGTTCTGCACCAGTTTCAGGCGCAGGAAGCCCAATTTGCGTCAATCCCTGTTGCTGCATTTGCGACAGGTACGGCATACGGCTTTGAGAGCCAAGCAGACCAGCGCCAAGGTTGTATGCGCCACTCAAGAAATCAGTAACCGTAGTAACAGGAGCAGACAAGCCAGTGATAATTGCTCTAGTGGCAAGCCCAGGTCCTCTTGCTAGAGCCTCAGAAGCCGTTTGTTGCCGTGGTTGCGGTGTTGGCTGTTGTGCGCCAACATCAAACTGATCAAATGCAGTTTGTGACTTGGTATCAAACTGGTCAAATGGATTAGCCATTATTTTCCTCCAAGTAAACGATCAGCCTGTCCAGCACCATATTTCTTATCAAAATCTGCTTTCAGGTTTGGATTTTGACGCAAGTAATCAATGGCCTGTTGAGGAATCGTTACCGATGGCGTTACTTGACTTGGCGCAGAGGGACGAGGACGACTAACCCCAAAATATGGATCTACACCTTGAGACTGCCTACGACTTTCCAATCGAGTCCTGGTTCGATCTTGGGCTTTTTCCGTAGCCGTCCTAAAGTTCGTCAACGCATCTAAAGTCGTCTTCGTATCATATTTGCCAAACGCAGCAATCAACTCATTAGCGAAACGCAAAACGTCCTTGTCAGTCTGAACGCCTTTTGCAGCATCAGTCTTTAGGTTAGTTGCTTCTTGCACAGCCCTTTGCAAATTAGCAAAAGCTCGGCTTTGGTCAGTAGAGTTACCAGCCACGTTTTGAGCCAGATACCGTGCATTAGCAAGCGGACCAAGCTCCAAGAACGGCTTGTTTGTCTTTGGATCAGGGGTTAGAGCTTGAATAGCAGGAGCAAGCGTTTCTTTACGCGCCTCAAAGTTGTCAATAAGCTCCAGATCCTTATCCTCTTCTTTTTGCAAACCAGCAGGTAGTGCTCTAGGGCCTTTCAGTGATGCAGCAAGAGTCGCAAGTTGCCGTCTGCTTTCTATTTGCATTTGAGCAATTTGCTGTTGAGTTGCGCCACGTTCCCTAGCAGCCTCAAGCCTTGCCTCAGCAGCAATACGAGCAGCCTCCAAGGTAGTACTTCTTTGTTGTTCAGCCTGTTGTTCACGGGCTTGTCGGGCGAGTTCTGCTTGCTGTGCCTGGAAGTCACGTTGCTGTTGCGCCTGCGCTTCACGGAAAGCCAAGTTTTCTCTACGGGCTTCTCTTGTCTGTAGCGCACCGAGAACTTTTTCAGGATCTCCATACTTTGTAAGGACACCCAAAACTTGTTCGTCTGTTGCTTCTGGGCCAAGTGCGTTTAGTTGCCTTTGAAGTTCCTCTTTCTGATTGGCAGAAAGCCTAGCCATTCTTGCTTTTTCTTGGGCTTCACCAGCTTGAGCCAGAGATGCTTGAGTTTGAGCCTCACGCTGACCACGCAATGCCATCTCGCTTTGCATTTTTCTGAGCACATCAGACAATTGCATAGCACCAACCGAGTCACCAGCTTGTGCAAGAGCCTGAATACCAGCAGTCATAGACTCTGGATTGGTATAGTCAATCTGTTGGGCAATAGCGTTACGAGTGCTAATCATTCGTAACTGAGGATCTTGACCTCCCAATGCCCCACCAATAACACCACCCAATTGATAAGCGCCTCGGCCAATGGCAAACTGCGCCTGCTGCATTGGTGACAGTTGAGCGAACTCAAGCGCCATCCGATCCGCTTGGGCGGCCTGAGATTGCTGGTATGCCTCAGGAGTAATACCAAACAGGGATTGAACGATGTCTGCCATGATTAAAAGCTCCAATCAGTCGGAGTTGCGCCGCTTCCACCATATCCATAAACATTTTCAGCCCCGTATTGTGCAACGGCCTCTCTGCCAGCCATATACGGCTGGAATGCGGCAGAAACACCTTGCGTCAGTGCAGGATTACGAGTGGCCATCGTCAGCGCAGTGGCAAACGGGTTGTAGGCGTTAGCAGCCTCAAGTGTCCGTGCAGCACTCATGCCGCCTTGAAACAAGGCATTAGCAGCACCAGTGCTTTGACCCTTTGCGCCAATGTCAATGCCAAGCGAGAGAGGCTGTTGTCCAAGTGCTTCAATCCCCTTAGCCTGCCCCAGGTACGCCTCAAACGGAGCCAAAGCGCCAATCTGACCTTGGTAAGCAGCCCGAAGCAAATCAGCACCAGTGCCAAATAGACCAGCACCAAACCGAGTTTGCTCCATGCCAGCCTGTTGAGCACGAGCCGCCAACTCAGCCTCTTGTTGAGCCAGAGCGTTGTAGTAAGCCTCCATCTCTGGAGATGCAGCACCAAGACCAGCAGCGCCACTAGGACGAGCACCAGTAGCACCGACAGCTAGCCCTTCGCGGCCAGTTTGGAACAGGCGGTTCTGAATCTGTGCAAGTTGCCTCTCACGGCCAGGAGCCAGCAGTTCTTGCTGACGAGCCATGTACTGTTGAGCAGCCTGTTGCGGAGTCTCTGCCAGATAGCCCTGAGCCAGCCCAAACAAGCCGGGAGCAGCAGCCATCAGTGGTTGGTACAAGCCAGGAGCAGCCTCAGCCTGAGTCAAGCCCATGCCTGTCAGTCCCATCAGGCGGTCTTGGTAAGCACGAAGTTCAGGAGATACCTCGTAGCCAGCACCAGTTACGCGGCCTTCAGGGCCTGTCTCAAACATGGACCGACCAAATCGAGTTGTGATACCTACTGGCCGGAAACGCGCCTCTTCAGCGGCTAATTGCGCTGCTTCAGTCTGTGCGGCAGCGGAAGTTCGTGCTGCTCGTTCAGCAGATCGACCCTGTAAGACACCGCCTACGATTGAACCACCAGCAAGTGCGGCTACTGGATTAGGCATGATCAAACTCCTTCATATAGTCCTCAAATTTCTCGCCGTACAACTCCATGACATAGCGAGAAAGTTCTTTCGCACGTTTTGCTGGATGACAGAGCGTCACAACCATCAAAACAACATCGTAATAACCTGCTCTCCACATATACGATTTGGCATCTGCTTTGCCATCTCGCTCTGCCTCATCTGAAGCCTGCCACTTCAACACCATCGTTGCCACAACAGGCATTAAGCTATTCGCATTGGCCTGCCAGAACTGATTCTGGCTCATCCCAACCAATGTGTTCCAAATCACCACATCCAGATCATTGCGTTTAACTTCATCTCCATCAGCAACATCATCAAAGACCTGAATCGCATCCCAAAGCATCAACAGCCATTCAACCGCAGCGTTTGGCAAACCAAAAACACTGACAAAGTTTTCTTTAAGCCATTCTTCGCTTTTCATGCGGTCCTTTTCCACATATACACAGTGATGTACGGCTGCAACACACTTGTTGCACTGCCTGAATAAGTGCCGCTGAAAGAGTGCGTATGAGAGTCACCGTTACTTGTACCAGTTGTTTGAGAACCTGAACTAGCGTTGCCACCCGTTGAATAGGTTCCGTATGCTTGTGTGCTGTCATCTGGAGTGCCTCCGCCGTACACGCCAGAGCTAGAGCCACTTCCTTGCGGGCTAGATACGCTGTTGGGGCCCAGCATCAAATGGTAGTGTTTAGGCATCTGCGCTTCTGTAAGCGAAGTGCCGCCAACAGTGCCGCTTATAGTTCCAGATGACGATACTGTTTTTGCGCCACCCGTTTCTTCTGCCGTGTCAAAGTCAGTATCCGATGCGTTGAATCCAACAGGAACTCTGCCAGCACCAAAAGCCGTCCAAGTACCAAACCCTAGCAATGTGCCTGGATTGGTAGAGTTAGTGGCATTTATGTAGATTGATCCAACTGGATGCAACGCTTGCAAAGCGGCTTGAACAAATGCAGTAGTAGCTATTTGAGTTGTGCTAGTTCCAGACGATGCTGTTGGAGCGGCAGGCGTACCAGTAAACGTAGGTGATGCAAGATCAGCCTTCGTCGCAATGGCCGTTGCAATGTTGTTGAACTCGGTGTCAATCTCAGTGCCTTTGACAATCTTTAGAGGATTGCCAGATGCAAGTGCGTCTTTGGTAGCAAAGTTCGTACTTTTAGTGTAGTTGCTCATGACAGCTTCCCATCCTTGTATTGGATTTCAATGCGCTGAATCGACAGCGACGATCCGTTGATATCTGACTCGTAACCAGTTTGCACGATCTTCCCGCTACCTGTGGCTGGTACAGACAGAATCTGCATCAATACACCCTCAGAGTAGTAGGCAACAGGCACTCCATTAGCGCCATACTCAGCAATACCGTACTCAGAAATGCCCTGGGTCGGGATCGTAGAGTTGGCCGACTGATAGTTGGTCAACAGATCAAAGCCCCACTTCATAGTGACCGTCTGATTAGTGCCGCCGATGACAGTAGCCTTGAGCCTCTTGAGAATCGATGTGACGTTCTGGTTGCCAAGGTCGGCATGGTTGGTGTAGTACAACATCCTGTACGCCACACCATCATCTTGGAATGTCCCGTACTTACCGATGTACCCAGTTTTGCCGACAAGGACATCGCCGTTCCTGCGCGACAACAGGGCGGTTGGCTCTATCGAGTCCCAGATAGTTGCCCTAAATGAGCCATCCTGTAACTGTGCCCGCGTATCAAAGCAGTAGACTTCTTTGACAGAAGGCAGTGTTATTAGATAAAAGGCTTCTTTTTCAGAATATACAGACTTGATGTTGGCAAGTGTTTCGCCAGCAATAATGTCCATAAGATCGTTACGCACGTTCTTAGACAGATCTCCAAGAGGGGCAGACTTCTCGATGATTGTTCTAGCAAACGACCTGACACCACTGTTGGATAAAAACAACACATCCTTACCAGTGGTCTGAATCGTATCCCTTGCGATACACCCAATTCCTCCAACCGTGTCACTCAACTGCATCGTCGAGGGAGTGGTGGCATCTTGGTAAACCAGAATCTGCCGCTTACCAAAGATGATCAAGAAGCCATTGTGGGCAGCAAGACCTTGGATCTCGTCAGGACCATTGGGCCAGATCCTGTCTACATTAAGTGAGCCAGCCGTGCCCGTAGACCACACATGGCCTGCCAGCAGATCGGAGAAGTAGACCGTGTTCTTGACCGTGGACGTATTCGCCACCCACAAGCGACCAAAAGCCGACAGGGCGATGTTTGCGCTGGGGACGGTAGCCACATAGCCAGTCTTCTCACTCACCCTGCGATAGGTTGTCGTGCTGACAGCAGGGTCGTAAATCAAGGGATCATGACCCGTCTGGAAGAAGTAGGTAATCCCATTGAGGGAAGCACATGACCAGTTGTTTGCAGTGATCGTAGGAGCGGAACCACCCCCCCCATACGTCAATTCCACCACTGCATTAGAGCCATCGAGCTTGAACAGTTTGCTATTGCCAGCGAACAGGATAGTCAGAGTGCCGTCAGACTGCACAAGCTCATGGATTACGCCAACAGTGTTAGAACCAAGATTGCCAGAAGAACTATTGACCTTAGACCAGCCTTTGCGAGAGCCAACTCGTCCATACTGGTCAATGATGCAGTTCGTCGCAACAAGAGCAAAGCCAGCCGCCAGATCAAGAGGCGAGTCTTGAGTGTTCAGGCCGAAGAACCCCGGCGCTGAAATGCTGGCAATCTGAAGCTGTTCGCTCATACCGCAACAAATTCCTGGTTCTCGGGATAACGAGTGCTTTCAAGAGCAATGTAATCTGCTAGCATGGCTCTATAAAGCTGGTAAGCCTCAGATGAAGCTAACCCACCATCTTCCCCGCGCTCCACCAAGGCACGAGCGTAGGCATTCTGGGCAACCAGAACGTCAGGTACCAGTACAGATGTGCTATCAGACGACAAAGTGGCCTGAGGCACCGTCAAGCTGAACTGCATTGTGTACACGTTGTCAGGACGAGCGTAGAGAACTACCTTGGTATCTCCACTAGCATCGACTCCATCAAACGCATACGCCTCTGGAATGCCAGAGATAGGGGTTGTGAAGTTCTGTAGACGATTCATTTCTACAAAACTGATATTCCTCAAACCTACATTGGAAGTTACGTTGATAGCATCCATGACCTGAAACTTCTGACCAGCACCAGTCATTGAGTAGATGTAAGTGCCAGAAACCGTGTTGAACGTCAAGGTCTGTCCCAGTACGTTCCAGGCATACGAATCTTCAATCTGCCGCTTGGCATCATTGACAAACTTGCCAATCAGCGTAGAGTAGGCCGTTTCAGTACTTGTCGATACGGTAGTCTCACGCAACCGGATCAGTACGTCATTGATCAATTCAAGATAGGTCATTGCCGTGTCAATCCTGTTTCTTCAAAGGTTGCGATGAAGCTAAACGAACTGCCAGATTCAGTCTCAATCTTGATAGAGTCGCCCTCTTCCAGCACAATGTACGCATTGCCATCAAACTGCAAATAGTTCTTAGCCGACAAGGTGTACTGCGTCAAAATGTCATAAGTCGCACTTGCGCTAGAGTCGATCCACTGAACCGTGATGTGCTTTGTAGATCCACCTGTGTTGTGGATATACATAACAGTGAATCTGGCGTAGTAACCCGTCGGAACCGTATACACGGTTGTAAGCGTTGCCGCTGTTGGATTTACACCGACGGATACTGGCCTCACTTCTTGTTCCTCGCTGAGATTGCCTTAGCTTTCGACCGTGCATCTGCTTTGGACGATGCGCCCCAGGCTCGGAGGGACAGTAGAAGGCGAGTGGGTTCGCCATTCTTGTACTCAGGCCCGGGCATATTGCCCATACGCGCTAGGAAGGAGGCCCGTCGCGGGTTATCGCCTGATTTGACGGGAGGTTTTAGATTCCCGCCTGTAGATTCATTATAGGACTTTCTGCCTTTGGCGTTAAGCCCTCCAGCAGGGTTTTTGCCCTCTTTCCGGGTCCAAGCGGGACTTTTCATTTCTTCCTCGCCGCACGCATATTGTCAATAAGATTTGGGTAAGGCCGACCAGCAGCCTTAGCCATCTTCTTAGCAGCAGCCTTTTTGGCAGGAGTTAGGGGTTTTGGAGCGCCCAGAGACTTCGGACGCTTCTTATCCCAGACCTCTTTCACTTCTTCTTCCGGGCTTTACCGGCCTCAGAAAGTGCAATCACTACTGCTTGTTTAGGACTCTTGACAACAGGGCCACCTTTTCCGGAGTGCAGCGTACCAGCCTTGTACTCACGCATGACCTTGCTGATCTTTTTCTCAGACTTGGTCTTTTTCATTTGCCACGACCCATCTTTTTGACCATTTTGGGTGCTTTCATAGCCTTTGGCATGGCTTTAGGCTTGCCAACAGCAACCATAATTGCCACAGGCATACCCATCTTCTTGCCGGACTTCTTTTCCATCTTAGGTGCTTTACCGTACATGATCAATCCTTTGTGATAGGCCCACCAGACTTCCAAGCATCACAAGTGCGGGCCGCTGCACAAGTGAACTGGAATAAGTCGCAGTAACCAAGATCGGCTGCTGCAACAAACTCCTCATCGTAAGACAATTCGCCCTCATTTTCATCTTTTTCCAGCCCACCTATGATGCACTGCATCATTTTTGGCGTCTGGATGAAGGCGGCACAGTTTCCACAACGCATCCCCTTGATCGCCTCGGTGGGAGCGTTGTACATCTTGGCCTTTTTCAGCCAAAAAGCATCGTTTGGCTCGTCAGGATTTGGCGGTCCATAGCCATACTCCTTGAACGCATGGTTGCGGTTCTTGAGGTTGACATGAACGTCTTGTGTAGCTATTGGGCACACAGCCCCTGAGAGCATTCCCATACTAGGTGCCTTTTTGCTGCTTAGGTGGGCGTCCAGGCTTTTTGGCTGCTACTGGCGCAGTCATAGGAAGAGGACGACTTTCTTCCTGTTTCTCATCTTCTTCTGGCTCATTGACGCGAACATAGCCAGAATGACCTTTCATGGACTCAATGTCGTGCGTGTAAGTGAACGTCACCGTGTTACCACTTGCCAAACAACGAAAAGTTGCCATTGTCTTATCCGTAAATAGGAATGTACCCATCAGCACTCACAAGCCATGCTTTAGTTGCTGATGCGTCTTCGTAAACAGGGATGTAGTCAATCCAGGCTTTCTTGCCCGTAACTGACCCAAGGATGTCTGCATCAATGTTCCCATCGTAGGAATTGAGAATTCCAGGGGAACCAGCAGTTTTGACTGGGATGTAATCGGACCAGCGAGTCAGACCTGTAAGGGTCGTGATCTTGAAAACAACCATCTTCCCGTTGTTAGAGGGAAAAGTCTGAGGAACCATTTACACCTCCAAAGAAGAAAACAGGGGGCTTGTGGCCCCCCGTCTTTACACAGACCGCCCGATAACGAGCTGTACAGTGGTCGATGCCAGATTCACAGAACCGGCAGTCGGGTTGTAGGTAACGATAGTCACCGTGTCAGCAGCAGAAACGTAGGCCCGTTTGACCAGACCAGCCTCGCTAACACCATGCGAAAAACCGAGAACCATATCACCCAGTGCTACACCGGGAACAGTGACCGTATCCGTGTCGGTGGCACCAGCCGAAACTGCGCCAGCGTCAAGGGTACATTGCACTTCCCAGGTGTCCGAGAACAAGCCCCGGAATTGATCGTTTCCACGACGGGAAACAACAGCGGTTGCAGCAGCCATTTCAATCTCCTATAAGAAAAAGATCCCTCCCCCGAAGGGGAGGGGACAACTGCAATTAGGCCGGAACAGCCAGGGCAAAAGCAGCGGAAGCGTCAGCAGCAGAGCTGGTAGCGCTGGTACGCAGAGCCTTCACACCGTAGATCGTGTCAGCGGTGAACAAAGTGCCCAGGTACTCTTGCTTGTACTGAGTCTGCGAACGGATGCCAAGCTGCTCAACCAGAACCATCGCATCGCGGTGGCCCATCAAGCAGATACGGTCATTGCCAGAGTTACCAGCACCAGAGTCAGCGTTCGACGAAGAGAACACTGCCATGCCGTACAGTTGGCCGATTTCACCGTTGCGGATAGCATCGCCGTTGCCAACGAATGCTTGCTCGGTATAACGGGCCAGACCCATCAGGGTGTTGCGGCTCGACGGGGGGATCAGGAAGAAACGACCGTCCATAGGAACATCGTTGTCATCCAGACGCTGAATGGTGCGGCGGATAGCAGCATCAGTCAGAGCGGCAGCGTTGGACGAGGTGCTGTTGTAAGCAGTCGTACCATCAGAGCCGATATACGCCTTGGTCGAGCTATTGCTGGTGGCATAGTCGTTGGTGCCAACGGTAGCGCCGTTGAAGTAACGACCAAGCTGGACCAGATCGGTATCCATGCGACGAGCCAGGGCGTAACCAGCGTCTTCCGTGTAGAAAGCACGCAGGCTGGTCAGGGCTTGCACTTCAACGATGTCCTCGATCAAGCGGCTGTACTCAAAGTGCTTGTTGATCAGCACTTGAATGTTGGTGTCGCTCTCTGCAATCAGAGTAACGGCATCGGTAGCCACCTTAGCGTTAGCAGTGCCACGAGCGGGCGACGGGATGTTAACGGTGTCACCCTTCTTGCCTTTGAAAGACATACGCTTGACCAGATTGGCCAGAACGAGGTTCTTTTTAAAGGCAGCAACAATTTCATCACTCCAAATTTCGGGGATGAAGTTAGCTGCGGAGGTGGTCGTTACCGAATTGGTAGGGGAAAAGGCGGTGTTTGCCATGTTAAATCTCCAAGAAACAAAAGGTTGTTACTTGACTCGCCCCTCGGCATAGGCTTGCATGATCTCATCACTCAAAGCCTCGTACCTAGCAGGGTCTGTCATTTTTAGCCGAATCAGGTCGGCGCGTCGATACACCCTTTTTGAACTCTCTCCAGATCCACCAACATCAACTTGCGCGGCTTTCATTGATTTAGCCCTGCTTGCATCGCTTGCTTGCTCTGCTTGCTTGGACTTCACCCCGCGAAGTTGCTTGAAGGTAGACAACAGTTCGTTGGCAGAGTCATAGTCAAACTCCGCATCTGCTTTTGCATAGAGCGCCAACCGAACGGATGAACCTTTCACCCAGTTCTGGAAGTCTGCATCTCCAACTACCTGTTGGTAATCAGGATGCTCCTGCGTCAGCTTCTGCTGAATTTGCAGCTTCTTGAACTCCATGCTGGCCTGACGGGCAGCAAGGACATCAGGATGCTTTTCTATGGTCGCCTGAACCGCCTTTTGAGGATTCTCAAAGAAGTCTACTTCAGGTTCTTCCTGTTTTGCTGGTTGCTTGGAACCGATATTCTGCTTTATAAGCTCATCTGCGAGTTTTCGGACCTCACCGACCTCTTGGGCCTGTTTACCAATCAGCTTTTCAGCCTCTTGGTGCATCCGAATAATCTCTTCGAGACTTTTATCCCTGTATTTCTCAGGAAGCTCGTTTTTTGATTCCTCGACTTGGAGTTCGCCTAGCTCTTCAGGTTCTTTGTCAATCAGCATATGTTTTCCTGCCAAAAATGGTTGTAGGAGATTCAACTCGGTCCAATGACTTATGAGTTGGCTTTGCGCTCCGCTTTCAACTTTTCGATGTGCTTGCGCTCAAACCGACCGTGTTCGCTCGGAAAGTGCCCAGACCACCCCTCAAGTTTGAATTTAGGAGCACTCATGATGCGATGGGCGATACCACCACATCCACACTGAACAGTAGTTGTCTCATAACCAACTAGCTTCTCAGTGCACTGTCCGCATTCGCAGACAAATTCATACATTCTTCGCATTCAAGTCCTCGTATGCGTCTTCGCTGACCTTTTTCAAGGTTTTTAGCCAAGTAAGAATGGAAATCTCACCCTTACGAAATTGTAAAGCCTTTTCGTCAGGGATACTACTTACATTGTTCATAGATGCCAACATATTGTCAACATCTTCCATTAAATCTATCCACCCAGCCTGGGAAAATAGGTCAAATCGGTCTTCGTAGTAACGCTGTAACTCTGGGGTCACTGATTCATTCCCTCAAGAATAACCCAAACAACGACAGAAACAGACACTAGGGCCACGATAAGTCCCATGATTATGATGAAAAGCTCGTCCATTTCCTGTTTTTTGCGCTTTTCAGCCTCTTTTCTACGCCTAGCAGCGTGTGCAGCCTGAACTTCCATCTGCTGCGCTCTAGCCGCTATACGCATCCATACATCCATCTTGTTGCTCTGAAAGAACAACATCTTGATCTGCTCTTCAAACTGTTTGGCTTGCTCAATTGCCATCTCCAGTTCGATAGCTTTGCCCAGCGCAGATCCTTTAAATTCGCCTTGTTTAGATTTCTCTACAACCTCAATGGCTTCGGCTTTGGCGTCAAAGTACTTGCCCAAAACGGGCCCAAGCGATGCAACATCATCAACCGTTTCGGCAACCTTTTTGACAAGGGCTACGGCTGAAGATACTGCTGCAAGGGCGGTTATAGGGTCCATGATTTCAGCCGCCTTTAAAGTGTCCTGCTACCCAGGCCGCGAATGCGCCGACGCTGCTGGCGATGGTCATGCCCATCCAGAAGCCGCCACGCCCCTTGTTTGCAAGAGCCAGCAGCTCCTCGATCTGGCGCTCCATCTTGTCGAGCTTCTTGTCAATGACCTCGAACCTGCGTTCGTAGTCATTGACGCGCTGCCACATCGCACCATACTTAATGGGATCAATCTCTGCCGGTTCCATGATTTCATTCTGAGGATTCTTGGAGTTGCTGCTCGGCCTGCTCTTTGATCTTCAGAATCAGAGGCCAGGCACCTGATTTCGTTGGAAGCTCACCCAATACGCTCATGATGTATTGGATTTCCTCTTTCGTCAGAGTCAGATTCATGCCTGCCCCCAAGGAGTGCCGCTGGCTTGCTTAGGAGCCTTTTGGTCAGCAATCTGTGCAGCCAGAGCCGCCTCAGTAGCAGCTTTGTCGACGCTCTCCCAAACCCAAGCTAATACCTGCTGTTCGGTCAGATTGGCATAGGGCACGGTGGGCTGGCCTTCGCTCCATGAACAGGTGGCATAGACAGAGGCGCTGTGGTCGCCATCCACGGCAGTGGCACGCCAGTGCGCGGTGGTTACGAAGCCGTCAGAGGTGCGGCGGTCGAGATTAGTGATTGTCCAGGTAGTCATGGTTTTTCCTTTCAGGGGTGGGTTGCTTTGTAAGCGTCAAATTCTGCTTTGAGTTTTATACCTTTGTTCCATGCTTGTACGCCCAACACGCGATAAGCATGAAGTCCATTTTCTGAAACAGTAACCCATTCCAAATTTGAAACTTGATTGTCTGTTTTTATTCCATTTTTGTGATTTACTTGAGGTTTGTTTTTTGGGTTGTCAATAAATGCCCTGCAAACAAGTCTATGAACAGTTTGATTGCTTTTTACGCCATCTGCACAAAAACTAACAATCCAATATCCGGATTTCGAAAGACATTGTTTTAAAAGTTTTGCAGGAGATTTACGCAAACCATTGCCCACTCTGTTCATAACCATTCTTTCAACAGAACGAACGTTGCCAAAATTGCTCACTTGATAAAAACCTTCAAAACCAACGCAATCTAACCAAACTTCTTTCATAAACCAACCTTTGCTTTCAATGAATCAATTTCATCACGCATACTAACTATAAGATCTTGTTGTTCTTTAATTGCTGCAGTCAGCGTGGCGACCAAGAAGCTGGTGTCGATGCCTTGGTAGACAGGATTGCCTTCAGCGTCCACAGCGTCTTTCTCGCCGGTCACCGCTTCTGGTACGACAGATTGCAACTCATGAGCAATAAAGCCCTGACTTGATCCTTTGCCAAAACCTTCTTTCCATTTGTAGGTAACGGGCCTTAACGCCGTCACCTTGGCAAGCGCGCCCCCCATCGGTTGAATGTTTTCTTTCAGGCGATAGTCAGAGGAGGTCGTGTAGGCCACTGTGTGGCCTGTTGGTGAGTAAAACTCCATCGAGGTGGTTGCATCTTTGTATCGAACAGCAGCCGCTACTGCACCGCCGTTCCTGCCCCAAAACATAATTGAGGCGTTACCGCTCGCCGTGTAATTGCTGGTGAAATAGCCAGAATAGGTGGAGGTGCTTGCTTGAATGCCGGTGATGAGGCCGCTGCTACTCGTCGTCCCCACCAGCAAATTCCCGCTGGTGTCAATACGAGCCCTCTCAGACGAACCTTGAATAAATCGAACAACTGAAGCGCCAGTATTGCCAATGTATGTGCCATTACTGTCTTGACCAAAGTACGCATTGATGCCTGTGCTTGTATTAGCAACTCGCAAATACAAATCACCAGCTTTAGAAATGTGCAGAATATCGGCTGGCGAACTCGTACCAATCCCCACGTTGCCGCTAGAGTCGATGCGGGCGCGCTCGGTGCCATCAACACCAAAAGTCAGATTGCTGTTTGCAACAGTATTGCCATTATCAGAAACAAGGAACAGATTGCCGTTGTCGGCTTCAATCTGTGCATAACCTCCATCGGTATCGGTAATACGCACCCGTGGAGAAGCCGCCGCAATTTCAAGCCTTTGGGCTGGCGAACTCGTCCCTACCCCCAAGTTACCACTCGCATCCAGCGTCATCGCCTGCGTGAAGGTGATGGCGTTGCCTGCTGTGCCGGAGGGGGCGGTGAACCACCTGAAGTCGTTATAGTTTTCACCGATTGTGAATCTTGCAGCGCGTTCAGTGGAGTTGTATTTCCAGCCGCTATTGAAATATGCGTTAGCAGTGAGGTGAATTTCAGTGCCAGTTCCAGCAAGGCTGTTGCCAGAGTTTCCAACAGAAATCGCCTTATAAGTAGCCCAAGCACTCGGCGTCACCCCCAGGCCGAGGTTGCCGGAGGACAAGTTCAGAACCGTTGCGCCAGCGTTGTTGTCGTAGAACTTCAAAGTCCCAGTTGCATCGCTGAACAACTGCATTCCTGTCTGACCAGTCTTTAGGAATGTGATGCCGCCAAGGGTTGCGCCTTGGAAAATTGCGCCGCTAGTATCAGCAAGAACGTGGAGTTTCTGAGAAGGCGAAGTCGTCCCTATCCCCAGCCCTGTGCTGGTCAGGCGCATTTGTTCGGAGGCGTTGACGTTGAACCACATCTGGTTAACGCTGTGGTCATAAGTAATCTGACCTTCGTATGCCTGCTGTCCAACTGTTCCGTCAGCAAACATGATGTACCCAGCGCCTGTAGTGCCAGACACAATAGTCATGCCGTTGCTGCCACTGGAGCCAATGACCAAGTTGTCTGCGGATCCGTTGTAAGAGGCTGGGCTTGTATTTCCTAGGCCGAGGTTGCCGGAGGAGTCGAGGCGCATGCGCTCTGTGGCATTTGTGAAAAACACCATCGGATATGCGCCGCTGCTATACAAAGCACGACCATAGGCAGTGCCCGTGTTGTAAAAACCACCGTCGCTTGCATCAATACCAAAATAAAAATTTCCACCTGTGCTTGATGCGTTAAATCCGTTTGCCGCTGTGGTAGTTGTGTTTTTTACAAGCGTATTGCTTGTAGTGCCAGCGACTTCAAGTTTCTGAGCAGGCGAATTCGTCCCAATCCCCAGGTTACCGCTGGTATCAAGGCGCATTGCTTCAGACCAAGTAATATTTCCTGAACCCGAAGCCGCATAGCGCCAAATATGTTGCGATGTAGATTGTTGGTATTGCGCCGCCGCGCCAGTATTTATGTAAACCCACGAAGTTCCGTTGTAATAAGCATTGTTGCTAAACGCAGTTACAGGAGTTCCTGTTCCAGAGTTAGAAACACTGCCGCTTGGGCCAACTTGCAACCCTGTAAACCCACTCCAAGCACTTGGGGTAACACCAACTCCAAAATTCGTCCCATCAAACGTCAGCGCACTCCCCGAGGTCAGCACTTTCGAGCCGTTCAGATACGTCACGCCGTTGGCGGTGCCGCCGTTATGCGTCACAGTTGACGATGTGGTAAGAGTCGTAAAGTTACCAGTGTTGGCAGATGTAGCGCCTACTGTGCCATTGATAGGACCAGAAAATGCAGCCGCAGTTAACGTTGTCCCATTAAACGTCAGATTAGCACTATCAACAAGATTGCCACCAGTACCAGCATAAGTGACTCGACCAGATGTAAGGGAAGAGTCGGTTAGATCATTAGCTACTAGCGTGGTGCCATTGAATGTCAAATTGGACGATCCAACCAGCAACTTTGAAGCATTTAGGTACTGAACTTGATTAGCGGTACCATAATCCAATGTGGTGGATGTGTTAACAATGAGATCAGTCAAATTAGCAGTGTTGCCGCCATCGACTTTTTGCCAAACAGATCCATTAAAAATGATCCAATCACCAACGCCCCAAAGGCTCTGACCATCAATGCTTGTACTACCTGCTACCGATACAACATAGTAGTAGCCTTTGGTTCCAGTGCCAGCAACAATAGTTGGTGTATTGGTCGAAGCGTTCCAAGTACCTTGATAACTAACTGCACCAAAGGTATCAATTGCATCAATTTGAGCTTGCAAACTAGCCAAGGTATCCAACACAGATTGGCTAGTGCCGCCACCATTGGTAATAACCTTGATTTTTTCTGCAATGTCAGGAGCAACAACCTCTCCTACATTGATAGTCCTGCCACTAGACAAGCTAATGATCAGACTACCATCAAAGTCGATATGAGCATCAGTTATAGATACGCCGTCTGAACCATCTTTCCCATCACGCCCATTCAGACCATCTTTACCTTTTGGCCCCATAGGACCAGTAGACCCATCACGACCATCACGGCCATTTGCACCGTTCTTTCCGTCTTTACCATCTTTACCATCTTTGATGGATCGTACGCGAGCTTCAATCTTGTTGCCAAGCTCATCGTACCTGTCGCGTATATCAGACTCAATCTTCTTGAGAGCCTGAATAACAAGTTGAGCGTTCTCGCCAACCTTCTGTTTTTGTAGTTGGCGTGTTTTCTGAAGAGATTCACGGATAGACGCAAGAACAGCCTTCTGCTGCTCCTCCGTCATTCCCTTCAGAATCAGTTGCTTGGCAAGGCTTTCAACGTCCATTGCTCAACTCCCTGGACAATTCTTCCAAGAAGTCTTCTTCCATGCCCGTTACCTTGTTCTTTTTCTCGGCCATTTGAAGTTCGACGATCTTAGACTTGTTCTTGATATCTGCTTCTTTAAGCATCAACTCAGCTATCTTAACTCGCTTGTCAAACTCACTGGCCTCCGAACCTTGCGGAAGGTTTGTAGTGGTCGAGGCAATGACCTTGGCCTGTACCTCTTGCGGCATAAGCTGTGCCTCAGTGAGCAACTTCTGCGCTTCAGCACGATTCTTCTCGGCCTGAGTTGTTTTGTCAGCAATCTGAGCCTGAGCAGCCTGAAGCTCCAACTGACGAGCTGCCATAGCCAACTGTTGAGCCTCTGGATCGGGTTGCGACATCTGATCGAGAGCAGCGATCAACTCATACCTATTAGACAGGCTGGAGTTGTTCAAAATACCCTTCAAAATCAATGGCAATACAGGCGTATTTGGACCCAAAGTCTGAAGTAGACCGATGAATTGCTGCTGTTCGTACTCCCGAGCAATGATGCCCAGCGTAGCAGTCGGGATGAACTTCATATCCACGCTCGGATACCGCTCAGGATCAAACTGCATGTACCTGAAAGCGGCCTTCTGGATGAACGGAATCAGGAAGTCCTCTTGGAAATTCACCAGAGTGCGCTTGTACTTCTTGATAATCGTCGCAACAGCGGTGGACATAGCCTGTCCGTCCCGTGCGCCGTTTGTTACCATGCCCTGACTGTCCAGAGTACCCGTTGCTTGTAGCAACATACGCTCAAATTCTTGAGAAGTCCGCAGGTTGTCTGGACTTGTTTGGCCGAACTTGAAGGGATAGAGGATCTCGGCAGGGTTGCCATTGACCATGAAGGCTTTTCCGGGCTTAACCTCAAAGCGAGCGCCTCTCGGTAGTCGAGTAGCATCCATCCCCATCATGGGAGCGGTCGTCAAGGCCAGCGAATCCAGATGAGAACGGATCTGGGCGTCGATAGCCTTCTGCATGTTGTAGGACTTCTCGACAGTTCCCCTGCCCAGCAAGCGATTAGGAACCGTATCGTCTTGGTACGCAAGTACCGGACGGTCCTTCATCATGTAAGGATTCTCTTCTGCTTTCAGAAGCATCGAGCCGTTGGCGATAACCACGATGGCCTCGACCATATCGGTGTAGTCTTCGGCAACAGAATCATCGGGAAACAGCACAACTGTCTCCGTATCCTTCTCTTGTAGGTATTCCCGAGGCACAAGACCGTAGTAGGTCAGCAGCAGAACCTTCTCGTCTTGGTACTGGCTAGGCTCTTGGGTCGGCTCAAGGTCGGAATCCTCGTAGGTAGTTCCGATGTTGACCTTCTTATAGATACCTTTTTCGATTCCTTCGACAACCTTGTGGATCGAGACATACTTCTCGATAGCCACGCCCATGCAGTCATCAATAGACGTACCGTTAGGGTCAAAAAGGAAGTTCTTGGGATTGACAGGATTCAGTTTGACAGCAACGCGAGACTTCTCGATGACGCCGATGGCTGCTTGTCCAGGCTGACCGGGGATGGGCTGGGTTGCTGGCTCAAAGACTTTCTCGGTCTTGACGATGATTTCACCGATACCAGTACCGTAGATCTCGGCCATCAACTCAATCTGGTCGATTGACTTGCGGATCTTGTCTTGTTTAAAGTCCTCCATGAGCTGTGCCTTGAGCAAGGACACATCGAGAGGGTTGCCGTTTACATCTTGGAGGTCATCTTGGATGTCAAAGAACTCACCTTGACCAAAAATCGCCTCCATGATCTCTGCATGGCGGGTTTCTACGGCTTGCTGGGTAGCAGGAGTGACGATACGAGAACGCTCTGAGTCACGGACTTTATCTTCAGCGGCCCATTCGCCACGGAAGATGCGCTCGTATTCCAGCCAAGAATCTAGAAAGTTGGTGTTTCGGTAATCACGCCACCGGTCACAGTGGTCTACGACAAATGCCGTCAGTTCTTTGTCGTTCTCTGTCGGCTCGTAGAACTCGTTTTGATCCATACTAGACTCCTGATATTACGTCGATAGGCTCCCAGCCATCATCAGCCTCTTCATAGTAGCTTGTCACAGCTAACTGGTCGATATAGCTGAGGGCGTCAGGCAGATCATCGTGTACCCCGACTGCGGGAAACATCAGAAGTTGGTCAACAAAGTCGTCCCAATTCTCTTCGTTGTTTAGCACTATTCTGCCGTGTTCAAACCGGCCTTGCAATGCCCATATGATTCTATCCGCTTTCTTGCGATTTCCGTGAGTTAAATCAACGATGTGCGAGAAGATATTGTTCTTCCGCATTAAATCGCTCAAATAGGGCAAAACGGCGTTTTTTAGCGCCCCACGCTCGATTCCGACACTTAACGGGCGGTAGTCCCGCATCTTCATCAGTATCTTGGTCGCTGTCTCACGGATATCCCAACGGCCATGCTCAATCTCTTTGACGAACCATTTCCCGTCGTCAGTGACCTTAACAACCGCAATTGCAGACTCATCGAGCCGCTTTTTAGAATTAGCCGCCTGCTTGGCAACTTCTTCAAAGCCAGCAAGATCGACGGCCACAAAGTAGCTGCCGTAGGACGGTTCTTCCCCATATTTAATCCACTCTTCCTTAAATACGTCTGAGCCAGCGTTGGAAAAGCTAGCCATGTACTCCTGCTTGAAAGCAAAGCTGGAGAGCGTTTTTTTAGCAGACTCAATCTCATCTGGGTCGATCAGTGGGTTGTCTTTGGTCGTAAAGTGCCAGGACTTCCAGTCCTTGTCGTCACCTTCTTGGCCCAGCTTCCAGAGGTCGTGAAACCAGTTCCGACCCTTTGGTGTGCCAATAAAGATCGCTTTGCCCTTTTTATCCGACAAAGATGCTCGGATAACCTGTTCCCAGGCTTGGGGCTTGATGTCGGCCACCTCGTCTAGAACCGCAAAGGTTAAGGACACACCCCGCAGGGTATCAGGGCGATCAGCGCCACGGACGTAGATTCTGGCCCCGTTTATCAGGGTGATGTCTAGGTTGTTGACGTTGGATGTCTGGATGACTTCCCGGCCAAGCTCCAGCAGCAGATCCCAGACGATCTGGCGGGACTGACCCATTGTTGGGCTGACGTACAGGACGGCTGAACCCTGGGGGCAGCGTAGCCCCTCGATAATCAGCATGGTAGCGGCCAGTCTGGACTTCCCACAGCGCCGTCCAGCAGCGATGACCTTAAACCGGGTTGGGTCAGCGTAGACCTCTTGCTGCCACGGTAAGAGTGAGAAGTTGAGGTCAGACATCTTTGGGTTCTACGTCCTCGGCTTCTATGGTTTCACCAACCTGGACACCGATGCCGGAGATGGTGATGTTGACAGCACTACGCTGGGCGCTGGTTTTCTCAAATAGGCTAACAGGAAGTGCGCGTTCCATGCACATCTTGAGCGCGGCCATTTGCTGGGGGTGGTCGTCGTTCATGGCGATGTCAATGACCTTGGCAACGACAGCCTCGCCCTTGGACTCCACCAGCATCTTCTTTAGCTCTTTGAGCCGCTGATACTCAGTCTTGGGTAAAACAGCAGGTGTTCTATAAGCCATAGTTCATTGTATAGCAAGCTATCGGATACCCCAATAGGGTAAACCATGATAGAGTGTTGTTACGGGGCTATGACCCAGCCCTCTATGCGGTTGAGCCGACCAAGTAGGATAAACGTGACGAACTGGGTGAGTCTCAAGTAGCCCCCTGCCAATGCTGTGAAGCACCGCAGGCCAGGTGAACAGGGCAAGCGACTCAGGCGCTATCAAAGCGTAGTCTAGATAAACGAGAGGCTCCCTTGAAAAAGGACACACCCTCTACGGGTCCCTGTTCTTTTCTTCTCCCCCAATCAGCACAATCCACTTTTTTTCGCCAGCAGGATCGCGTGTGGCGTAAGACTAATCTGACTTTTTTGGAGGGAGTGGGGCACCTACAAATTTTTCACACAGACACAAACCCTCCCCCCCCCTGTCTCATAAACACCACACAGTACAAACCCTACCTGTTGCACAAATACAACACATGGTTCACCCTACTGTGGCATAAATACAACACTGTTGCGTAAATACAACACAGGGTTTTCCCTTAGGTAGAAACCCTAATAGGGTTAACCCTCATGCGGGGATTGCATAGGGTTATGCAAATTTTGCATGGGGTCGGGTGGGACGGAAGGTGCTTTTTCCGGGGTCTTTCCCGGGTACTTGCTCTTCCTCTTCCGCTTGATTGTTTCACGTGGAACATTGAGGATTAAACTGGCCTTTAGCCCATGGATTGAGGCCCATAGTGCAAGGCACTCATTGAAGCCGATTGTGGTATCACCGTCACCGGCTGCAAGTAGGATTTTTCGTTGATCGTCAGATAGTTCGCGACGGAAAACTCTGACGTTTTGGGTGCATGGTCGGGCCATTGGTGTTTACTAACCTACTGTATAAAGGATCAGGTGTTTTCTAAGGGTTTATCCTAGTGTACATTGTTTAGAAATCTCTACAATCCTCTTCATGCCGTAGCGTATTGCAAGCGGTCAATTAAGGGGAATGAAGATGTTCGATCACAAGGATTTTGTCGCTAACCCGGGCAAGTACATGCTGTTTAAAACGGCAAAGGTCAATAGCCGGGTGTTTACCGAAAACGGCACTGATGACCTTGAAGCGGGTCAGTACGTTGCGATCAAGCACATGCGAAACGCATGGAATGGCCTACGCCGCCGGGAAGAACCTGTTTACAGCATTACGGCAAACGGCAAGGTTTGGGGCGTGATGTTCGCTAGTTCGCTGTCCAACTTTGTACTGTAAGGGGCTGGCCATGAAAGCAAAATATCTTATACAGATTCAAACGCGCAACCCTTACATGGGCGCAACTGGTTGGATGACCATGCACGGCGCAATGACCAAAAAATCGGCCGATGACATTGCCTGCGATTTCCTCCACGCAATGTCGGTGACCGATACGCGTACAGTTCGCGTCATCAGTGCAAAGGCCTTTTCTGATGAGAACCGGGCCTTTAACCTTGCTTGCATGAGGGCTGCATGATGTTCAAAGTAGTTGAAAAACAAAACCCGCTCGCCGTGCATTGCATCGCGCACACCCTAGAACGCGCAGAGCATTGGATCAAGGTCAATGCGCCCCTTTATGCCGCAAAGGGCTATTTCATGGATAAAACACTGACCGGCGACAGTTTCATGGTCATCAAGGGCTGACCTGATAACAATCATTCCGTGCCATTCGAGGCACTCAATCCCTCAGGGTCTATTAAGGAAACATCATGCACCAATTAGCGCTCATCCAATTGCCCAATGACGTTCAATCCGCTGGCTACAAAGAAACCCGGCCATTCCATCACGAACAAGTGTTTTTCAGTCAAAGCGCCGGATTCACGGGAACCGAGCGGGAATTTTTGCAGGCTGGTCACGCTTACGCCTATATACAGGCAGATAAGCACACCCGTGTGACTATTCAATAACAACCTACCCTATAGCATCCATCGGGTGCTATGGGGTGCGCTGTTGCACTGTATGCCCTTAGGGGTCTTTTTGGAGCATTTAGCATGAAAAATTCTCGTTATATCCCTCCCGGTTATACCCTTTACGCCAAAGATGAGCGCTTCGGGTTCGAGGTTTACGCCAGCACAAGCCCGCGCATTGTTGCAATGGCCTTCGGCGGTAAACGATCTAAACCTGATTGGCACTATCGATTTCAAGATATGACCCGTCTTGATGCCAAGATCTCCGAAACCCTGGCGGGCTTGATGTCTTGGGAAGATCGCAAGGCCAAGCACAAGGCCCAGCGCAGCGCTCCCCATGATGTCAAGGTCGGGGACGTTTTCCGATGCTCTTGGGGATACGATCAAACCAACATCGATTTTTACGAGGTTACTGCCGTTTTTGGTCAGATGGTGGAAATCCGTGAGATCGGACAAGATCGGCAGGAAACCGAGTTTATGCAGGGTCAATGTGTACCCTTGTTGGGCAGCTATAGGGGCGATGCCATGCGTAAAAAGGTCAGCATGGGATCTGGAGAACCATCGATTCGCATCTATTCATTCGCCAGCGCATACCGCATGAAACCGGTCGCAAAGATCGCTGACAAGCCCCTTTTTGAGTCGTCACACTGGACGGCATATGCTTAACAGCACATTCCCTGCTTATCAAACGGCAGGGATTGCGGCCCAATGGGGCTGCTTTTCCTGCTGCACACCCTTAGACCCCGATACGGCAGAGGATGCCGGTTATCCACCAGGGCGCGGCCAGTACCGTATGCAATGCATCAATTGCCGCTCTTGGACGTTTTTCGACCTATTGCAGCCTGAACCCTGGCCCTTTCCTGCTTCCATCTGAAATCCATCTGAAATCCATCTGGAGAACCTATGTCCGACAAAACCCTAGACATCCTGGCCGGCATCCTGTTCGGCCTTGCCCTGGCTGCCCTGGCCCTGGCTTACTTTGACATCCTGTTTTATTGACCGAGGATAGCCATGGATATCATCACCAGCGATTACTACATCGGCGACGATCTGACCCTTATCTGTGAGCTTGAATATGAGCCTGCATCCCCTGGACAACCGAACCCCGAATACGGCGACTGCTGCCCGCCTAGTCCTGCTCAGTACTGGCTTATCAAGGCTAGCGTAGCGTGTGCGGACGGTTGTCTAGTTGACGTTACGCCGATTCTGTCCGACGAAATGCGTGACTTGATCGAGATGACCGTAAGGGCTGAACAATGATTTATGCGGTAGCAGCCCTCGTGCTCAGGATCATCCTGGGCAAACGATAGCCAAATTAGCCAAGTTATCGCCACAAGATAAACTCGCTAATTTCACTATAGGCCCTTCGGGGCCTTTTCTGTTGATAGTCTGTTTATAAGTTAGCCGTATAAGGAATTTTTAGCTTTTGCTGCTGTTCGCTCGGGAATAATTCTTCGGCCATAACCATGCGCCCGCCAACTTCGTAGGAAATACGGCCGTATTTGTTTTTTCGTACACGGCTAACCCTACCGACGAATGGCTCACCAGTGACGGGGTAAACGGCAGTTAGCTGCCCCGTCCTTAGGTATTGATGCTTCCAATTTGCTTTGTGATTCATTCGATTTGCTCCCGGATCAATAAATCAATCCCTGGATGCTGGCTGTAGACCTTGGTCATATGCAAGCTGACAATCTGGCTGTCGTCCAGATAGATCACCCCGTTTAGGGCATCCAAGACCGATTTTGCGAGGTTGTCTAGGTCTGGTTTCTTGGTTGGCTTCTCAGAACCCGCTAAACAGGCCTCTATGCGTTTTTTTGGGTAGCTCTTAGGGGTGGGTAGCCTGAAGTACAAATAGACCGCTAGAGGCGTTTCTAGAGGCTCTCGGGTCATGGCCTGCCTTGCAGCTTCCCGCACCTCGGTTTCAAAGTCCTGAGTCTTTTTTGGGGTGTAGGTTCGGACAAAGCCGCCGATCTTCGAGAACTTTGGGCGCCCCTTTGGGACTGGGTTTATGTCTATGTGGAAAGTTAAGCTAAACATCAGTCGCCGCAAAAGCAGTCTATGCCATCAATGCCATCAAACAATTCGCGCTGGTTAGAAACAAAATTGATCATATCCTTGTAAGCTGGTATAGCGTTATTGAATCGTGCGCCTATTCGCGACTCCTGATCTGCCCACCAGATCGCCCGCTCTGGGTTGCTTTTCACCAAATTTAGCAGGTGAGCCGGTTTTTTTAGATAGCACAGGTCACAATTGCTAAGCAAAGAATTTCCGTCTACTGTGACTGTCTCCAGATTGAAAGGCTGTTTGGACCAGAAGTCTAAAACCTCAAAATTTGACACTCCCGCGCTTGCCAGAGGCGTCAGTTTTTCGTCCTTGTTGTCTCTCATCTTTGCCACACGCCTAGGCTCATCAGCCCTGATGCCGACAAAGGTTGCAAAGTCATTCCAGCCCAAAGATGCCAGATATTTTTTCATTGGCAGGATTTTTAGCTCTGTCGTGCAAAACCTAGCAAAAGTGTTCGGAAGATAGTTTTTCTTTGTGATCAGCGCCTCAAATGGTTCGCCTTTCTTGCTGGAAGACTCAAAATCGACAACAGCAAATCCTGGCGGCTCTGCTCTGAACTCTAGCCAAATGATCTCAACACCCCACTCCTTCGAGCAGCGGTCAACAAACCTCAGGGTTGCCTCATCCTCTTTGCCCGTGTTTGCAAAACAAACTTTCGCCTCCTCAGGCAATCCGTTGTTTTCTTGCAACACTCTCCAAAGCATATAGGCGCTGGTCCTGCCACCGCTGAAGCTGATGCAGGTCGGGCTATCAATTTTGAAGTGGTTCATTTTTCTTGGTTCATCCAGTAGCGCAGTTCGTTTGCAGCCTCTTTGCCCCTGATCTTCTCAATGTCCCCAATAACGCCCGCCCACCATGCCCGAGCCACTGCTGCGCCCTCCCTGCCAGCTTTCATCCGGTAGCGCCGAAGCCATTCCCTCGCCTCGGTCCTCCGCATAATCGTCCAAGTCTCCCGTAAGGCGGAGGGCACGATCAACGATTTCTCTCGGGTAGAAGACCCCGGTTTTAACCCTGTCGAGGATTTTTTTGGCTTGGTCATAGGTCATGATTACCCCACTGTTGGGCCATAGCTAAGGCTATGCCTTTATAGGTTGTTGATCTCAACTTCCACCGATCACGGCTCGGTGGCATTCTGTGGATTCTGTCATCTCGGCCATCAACAATTTGAGTTGGTTCAAGACGCGGTAAATTTTTTAACCACAAGCAAGTGGCTTTTGTCTCTCCATGCCCAAACTGCCAAGGCTGGATTATTTGATCCGGCTTGCGCCAAACAGTTGACATGATGCAGATTGGGTTTTCTATTGCGATTTTTTTTATCGGCGCATCAGCAAGCCTCATAAAAAAATCAATTGATGCTTGCTGACGACCATCTGCTCGTTTGGCGGCGAAATGCCTTGCTCCACTCACGGCCAAATCGGTGCATGGTGGGTGAGCAATCATTAAATCCCAATCGTTGTCTATGATGTCAAAAACATCCCCTTGGTAGTGCGGCCCCGGCGCGTCTGTCGGCAACAGATCACAAGACATTGCATTATGACCAGCACGAATAAAGGCATCCCTGACTGTTCCCGAGTATTCACAGGCAACAAGTATTTTCATGACCCACCCCTCAAAGCTGCCAGCCTTTCCCGGATGTGATCTGGCATCGTAACCGCACCAGCCATGCGCTCCTGGTACTGCTCGGCCATTGTGACGGCCTTTTTTGGTTCTGGTATTTCTGCCCCGTCCCATCTTTGCTGGTTCAAGTAGACCAGCGGAGCCGGTATGTACGCGCCGCCGTCTTTTCGCCACTGGTCGGTGGTTTTCATCCATTCAACGTGCTTGATGATCTGATATGCACAAGTCTCGTAGTAGTGCTTCTTCCACTTTGCTAAACAAGCTGCCTTTGCGCCTTTTCTAAAACTCTTAGGCCATGCTGCCCAGAATCTATCGAATCCACTCTCAAACATTGCGCCTCCTTGTCGTTAAAAATCTCGTACCTGCCGCACTCCGTACACCGCCACGCGACGCGGTTTTTTGTCAGCAGGCTTTGACTTATCACCCCACCACATCTACACACTCTCATCTTGTCCCCTATCTTCTTAACATCTGCTCTTTGGTGAATGTCGGAGCAAAGCACAGCCTTACCGTGATCAAGATCAACAGTTCGCTCTGTGCCTCGATGTCTGCTCTTCGGAGCCATGCCATCGCATCGCACTATCCCAGACTTGTTTCAACCACCCGGCTCTAGGAATTCGCCCACCGTCCCTGCTCTGGCTTGCTCGTGTAACAGGGTTTTTTAACAGACCACCACCGACGTACCGCATAGTCTGCGAGTCGTTTAGCCAACAAAAAAGCCGCTTAAGTTCTATCCCCGGTAGCGGAACCCCGGGGAGGATCCGGGGCCAGAGATAGACTTAAACGGCCTTATTTGCTGTCCGCTACGACAACGGAAGCAAGTTTCTAGGATTTTTTGGAGCTTGTCAAGCCCCTACTGCAAATAGGGTGTTGGTGGCCCGCATAAAGCAGCGTTCGCCAAACAGAAAGGAAGTTAGCACCGGCGCTAACCCGATGCGCCACCAACGGGACTGATGGTAAACCATTCGGGCTTGAGGTGCATCAGTTGATAGACCCTGCCCTTCGGTATGGTCTTCCACTGGCTTACAGCGCCCCTGCTGATGCCCAGGAGCCTAGCCAATGCAGACGCATTGCCAGCCCTTGCAATCGCTTCTTCTTTTGTCATGTGTTTATTTTACTACACATTGGGTTAGGGTTTGTCCTAATGACTGGTGTTTAGTGGACTATACAATGACGTTTTATGAGAGGAAAAGGAACGCCCTACTACGGCAAGCTGATGACTGATTCGCTGCCCAGCGAAGTCAAGACCATTTGGTACAGCCGAGATGCTGAGTTACCGGAGCTACCCAGGCATGGATGGTCATGGGAGCATCAGACCGACACAGAAGCCATTGAAAAGCACGATCTCGTTGTAAAGCTGTTGGAAGCTATACCGCTGACTGAGCGAGAGGATCTTGTGGTGCGACTTGTGGTGCTTGAGAACGAGACTTTCCGCGATGTTGGCAATCAGTTGGATTGCACCACTGAACGGGCGCGACAGATCTACATGAAGGCTATACGCAAGCTCAGGACTAAACAAGCCGCCGTTACAGGAATTGCCATTTGGCCTTATGAGTGTGAAGTCAACACCTGGAGAGGTTGGAAGCACTTTGAAAAGAATCGACCATGAGCCTATCAGACCATCAGATTTTTATGCTCAAGCACTTCGCTTTGGGCTGGAAATTCAGGCTGAAGAATGACAAGCCTGGAAGCTGGACAACCTACTGGTCACTTAGACGGCGCAAGCTGGTCGATGCCGGTAGCGTAGTGACGAAGCTGGGCCGTGAGGTACTGGCAAAAGAGTTAGATCTACAAGCCAAACGAAAGGAAAAGAAATGAGTATTGAAGCAATGAAACAGGCACTGGAGGCGTTGGAGGA
>Ga0208644_1000407_pt1 | contig 35895 bp, 52 predicted proteins | sample VirMetDEL_Nov_18_FD_184517 | JGI IMG/M metagenome (GOLD analysis project Ga0208644, IMG submission 184517) | Aqueous microbial communities from the Delaware River and Bay under freshwater to marine salinity gradient to study organic matter... | ecosystem: Environmental > Aquatic > Marine >...
GCGGCGGCGCTGCATGTTGAGCCGTTTTGCCGCTGATCCTGGCATTTGCGACAACACATCGATTTCTGCCAGCGTGTTTTCGCCCGACGCGGCAATCGGCGCTTCACCGCCAATTTTCCGAATCCTGGCCGCCGCAATATCGGCGCCCTGGCCTCGCGTTGCAGCGCTTCCCAACCGAGCTTGCGCGTCTTGCTCGAGCAATTGCGCCAACCGTTCCCTGGCGTAATCTGGGCGCACATTGTAGCCGCCGGCACTTTCGGGAAGCATTCCCAATACGCCCTGCGGCAACCGCGACAAAATGGGCTGGCCGATGGTGCGTCGGAAAATATCGGCCCCTAACGTGCCAATACCGCCCATTATTGCGCCCGTCATGCCGCCTTGATACGCGCCTTGTTCCCTTTCCCCTTCCTTTGCTGCGCCTGCGCCACTTAAAGCGCCCTGGGCGGCAAAATCGACGCCAGCACGAGCAATGTTGCCAATCGTTGATGCGCCGCGACCAAGCGATAACGCGCCCGTAAACGGCGCCGTGACTAATCCGCCGGCAAATTCGGTTGCAGGCGCGCCCATCGGATAATCTGCGCCAAATTGACCCGTCGCGCCGCGGACCATTTCTCGATACCGCGGATTTACTAACCCAGCCAGCTCATCGGCAAAATTAAACGTTGCGCCCTGGGCAGCCGTTAAAGCGCCTTGGGCATACGGCGACATTTGCCGGCCCTGCATAAAAGCTTCGGGATCGGTTGAGCGGGCCTGGGCCGTCAGCAATTCCTGGTTGGATACAAGATCACGATTGACACGTTGACGCTGAACATCGCCACGCGATTTTTGTGCGCCTGTATCGCCTTGACGATTGGCGATTCGTGCTCGAGCCGCTTCCAACGCTTGGCGTTGCTCATCGGTCATCATCGCGAAAACCTCCGACGCTCCTCAATGGTCATTTCCGCCCATTCCATCGGCGAAACGCCCTCTGGCGGCCTCAGCGGCGGCAATTTGTAACCCCTGCCTGCCCCACCGGCCACGTTTGCAGCGACTGTCTCACGGTTTCTGCGTTTCATTTCGAGCGTTTTTTCATCGTCGCCCGGCTGCGGAATGTACTGTTGACGCGCTTCCGCAAATTCATGCGGTTGAATCGTCGCACCCGACTCACGGCGCAACGTTGCGTTAATGAAATTGCGCTCGGCCTGCAAAAATTGCCGGTTTTCGGGTGTTAACAACGGATTGCCAACGCCGCCGGGTAACCCTGCCTTGCCCCGAGAAACAAACGATGGCGCACCAATGGTGTCAAACACTGGCGAAGATTCCGCCATACGGTCAGCAAACCCGCGCTCTTTGGCCTGGCCTTCCGTTGTGGCTGTCGGCACCGGCGCAACGCCAGGAATGATGACCGGCGCGCCGCCTTTCGGATTAGGTTGGAAAAACACTTCTTGGCCAGCTGTGTTAATGCCTTTTTCTGGCGCGCCATACCGAACATCCACATTTGACGCACCCGCACGTTTTTGCGTAATGAGCCATTTGCCAAATTCTGGGTTAGTCGATGCCAAGAGAAATTCTTGCGCGCTGGTCGGCAATTTGGTTTCTGCCGGCGGTTTGCGCAGCACCGTGTAATCGCCCGTGCGTTTGAATTCGGCAGCGCTTTCGGGCGACGCTTCCATCAGCGCTTCGACGCTGACATTGGGCTCGCGCGATAGCATCAGCTGCGCATATCGAGCTGCAGTGGGCGATCCAGGCGACACCGCGGCCTGGAATAACCGCTCTGACCGCTCTTGCGCAGACGGCATGACAGTTTCGACCTGGGCCTGCTGCGAAATGTCTGGCTGATACGCACTGGCAATGCCGGCAAAGTCCTGGCTGGGCAACGCTTCGCCCGTGATCGAGCGAGTTTGCGGGCCGAGATCCGATCGCAGCTGCTGAAATGCCTGCAGATCTGCCTGGCGAGCTGCGGCCTCTGCGGCGTCAGCTTTTTCGCCCAGCTTTTTGGACGTATACGCGGCAAGCACTTTCGACAATGCGTTAGCGATCGATGGCTGCGCGCGAAATCCCTGGTACGTCGGCGTTTCACCGTCTGGCGCAAACGCTTGCTGCTGCATCATTTCCGCAAGCCGACGCTGACGCTCCGCTTTTGCGCGTTCGTCCTCGTATGGCGTCGTAAATGTTTTTTTAACTGGCATTCTCAAAATCTCCCCGGTAAGCCCCGCCCTGCGGCGTCACCATCCCAGGGCTCGGCGGGTAACCGCGGGCGCCTGGGCCTCGAGGTTGCATCATGCCGCCGATTTGCGGCGACATTCCTCCGCGCGGCATCGGCGGACGCATTCCCTGGGGCATGCCTTGCGGCGGTGGCCCCATTTGCGGCTGTCCCATGCCTCGGATCGGCGGACCGTAACCCATTGGCATACCGCCCTGGCGAGCTTGCGGCGGACCATTGAAATTCATGGCCTGCGGCGGAATGCCAGGATTAACGTTTGGCGTCGCGCCCGAATACATCAAATTCGGTTGCGGCACGTTTTGCATGTTGTTGCCAGGGCTGTTGAGCGACAAATTGCGCTCTTGGGCCGCCAACATGCGCGCCATTTGTTGCGGCTTACGATCGGGGGTAAATCCATCCATTTAGGTAATCCTCACAGTAAGCCGTAGTTAACCATCTTGAAGCCGGCCGGGTGTTCAACCACCGCCTCCGGCAACACTTGCTCAACCTCTTGCGCCATTACGCCGCGCTGACGTTGGCCGAATATGTCGTATTCGTAAATGCCGATGCCGAGCGGGTGAGTGCCGATGCGCACGATGTTGGATTTCAACCGGCGGTCGGATGCCAAAATCGCCGCGCTGCCGATCTGACCCGCCAAACCAAACAAACCCGATGCGTTGCTCGCCGCCTGGTTGGCTGCAATACCGTAACGCTGCATTGCCGAGGCATCTTGCGCTTGGCCTCCCTGGAAAATCGGAGCTGGTGCGACTGATACGCCGCTGTAACCCTGGAATTGCGGGATGTTGACCTGGCCGCCCGACAACAGCGCGCTAATTTCGTTGACCGGAATCGAGCGAATAGCCGCTTGTTGCGCCAGTGCCTGTTGCGCTGCCGTGTTTTGGAACTGCGCTCGAGCCATCGCCTGTTGATACGCCTGCTGTTGCGCAGCATTTTGAGCGCCGTAGTAATCCATCAACGCCTGTTGACGCTGTGCAACCGCTTGGTTGGCCAGCTGCTGTTGCGCCATCGTTTGATCGAAGATCTGCTGACGCGCCGCATTTTCGGCTGCCGTGCCGCCCATCAGTTGCGCGTAATTTTGCGCCGCGGCCTGGTTGCGCGCTTCTTGCGCCGCCATTTGCTGAGCAAATTGCTGTTGCAACGCTGCGTTTTGCGCTTCGGTTTGCTGCAACGATTGCCCGTAATTTTGCGCAATAGCCTGGTTGGCAAGTTGCTGCGCCTGTTGGCCCATGCCAAATTGCGCAAGCAATGCTTCGCGGTTAAAGCCTTGGCCTGCCAATGCTTGCTGATATGCCTGCGCTTGGGCAGCGTTTTGAGCTTGATTTGCCGCAATGGCTTGCTCAAAGTTTTGGCCAATCGCTTGGTTTTGAGCCTGTTGCGCTTGCTGTTGAGTGCCAAACGATGCGAGCTGTGCTTCTCGGCCAAACTCACCCGCTTGCAACCGCTGTTGGAAAGCCTGTTGCTGCGCTTGGTTTTGCGCGCCCTGGACAGCCAATGCGTTTTGTACGTTTTGACCCAGGCCGGTGTTGTACAAGCCAGCTTGCTCCATGCCCATGCCAAAGCCAGACAATGCGGCCTGGTTGGCAAACATGGCGCGCGATTGCTGTTCGTTAAATGCTTGCTGACGCGCGGCTTGGTCAATGCTGATGCCTTGCGCTGCCGCCTGCAGCATCAAATCGTTTTCCTTTTGCGCCTGGCCCATCATCGCGGCGTTGTACGCTTCGCCGCCAGGACGTAAACCCTGGTTAATAAGTTGTGTTTGCAGCTGCTGACGTTCGCCCATCAGCTGCGGCGATAATCGCGACAAAATTGCCTGTTGAGCAGTCATGCCGGCATTGGTCGGCGCTTGCGGCAACCCCGACACATCGATCTGCCGCTGCAGATCCTCTTGCGGAATGTACTGCGCGGCCTGGCCGAATTGGCCTTGTTGCAATGCTTGGCTCGGCCCACCGATTCCCGACAGGTCCAAGCCCTGCAAATTCAAACCCTGCGGGCCAGCGCCGGCTAACCCATACATGCCGGCAGACGGGCCCTGCTGAACACCTGGACCACCGTATTGAAATTGTTGCAGCTGTTGCGCCGCGGGCCCTGCGCCAGCAACCCCAAATGATTGCGCGCCTGGCGCCATTGCAGCCGCATACGGCGTAACGTTCGTCGTGGCTTGCTGAGCAGCTAGCTGCGAGGAAGGCGTGATTGCCGCACCCTGGATGGCGTTAACGCCCTGCGCCGATCCTTGTGTCGTAATGTCGTATGGCGAAATGACGTTGCCGAAAGGCACCGTTGGCCCGTACTGCAACGCCGGAATGTTGCTTGGACTAAACGCTGATGCAATGCCGAGGTTTCCAAGACCTTGGGCAGCGCCGGCAGCGGCTTGCGACATGTATTTGTCGGCAAGCTCTTGCGCTCGAATTGCCGCTTGCGCATCGGCACTTACCGTTTGCGTAACGGTCGGCTGCTCGATGTAGGACGTATATTGCTCTTGCGTCGGTTGCGGGACGCCGTATTGCTCGTTCTGGTATGCGTTGTTGCGCCAATCGGCTAATGCCTTGTTGTAAGCCTCGGTATCAACAGTTGGCGTTTTGGTCCACGAAACCGTTTGCGAGCCGGTTGGCGAATAAATATTCGGGTTGGACATGTACGCCGATTGTTTCGCGGCGGCCAAATTGGCCTCACCCTGCTTGATCGCAAGGGTTGCGTAATCAGGCGCTGGCGGCGGTGCCGGTGATTTTTTGCCCATACCGAGCCTCAATAAAACGACACCGATCGGGTGTCTGCGTCATAAAAACAATGTCTCCATCGGGAGCTGCGTTTTTAATCCGCGCTTCCTCTGAAAACCCCATCTTTCTGACCAAATTGAGCGCTCGGGTATGATTGCTCGAAATCGGTCCAATTATCTTATCAACATTTGCCACGTTGTAGGCATAGTCATACACGGCTGCCACATACGTCGGCGTTACCTTTTGCCAGGCGATGTGGCAAACCACCGATCGGCCGTTCCACATCTCAAAAATTGTGCCGGCGACCAGGCGCCCGTCATGCTCGAGCCCAATTGCAACGGACCGATCTGGCCAAAAAGCGCCATCGGTTTGCGCTGCTGTCCAATGGCCCACCTGCGGGCCGTTGACTATATTCCAGCCCATCCGAGTTGATACACCACGTCGGTTGATGCCCATTCCAGCGTCACGCCAATGCTGCTGGAGTTGAAAATAATGCCGCCGCAATAACCGATGCCCGACAACCCCACCACGTTGTTGTTGGCGATTTGGTTGCTACCCCAATAACCCTGGTCCCATTTCGATACGTCCCAAATGCCGTAATTGGTCGGGACGAACGACAATGCACCGAGGAAATCTTCGGTTTGAAAATCCACCGCAATGCCAACGCCAATCGTCGGTTGGCCATTGGAATAGGTTGTAGTGCGCCCGCGCGTAAAATACTTAACGACACCTCGGGTATCGAAATAATTAAACGCTTGTAATGCTCGAGTGTTGATGGCCTGGCCATTGTCGGAATAACCCGGCGAACTGCTTTCGGTTGTCCAAGCTCGAGCAACATAACCATCGCCGCCAAAATACGGATTATCGTTAAGCGACGCCCAACAGTTGGCATACCAGTTGGTAAACCGACACCAAGCCTTGGTGATGTTGTTCATCACAAACTGGACCTGGCCGCCCGTGCTAACCGGAATGTTGACAATCAGCGCATTGTTTAGCGGGTGATACAACATGCCCCAGCCAAAGTTGCTTTTATAAGCTTTGGCTGCCTGGGCAAATGCGCCCTGGATTTTGTCAGAGAGCGCGACGTTCGGATCTAAACGCGACGATTGCAGCGCGGACGCCATCGGAATAAGCCCGTCCAGCGTCAAAACCAGCAAATCGCCGCCGTATTTAAGCAAACAGCGCTTTGATATCGGTGCGCCAACCACCCAAACGCCGATTAGCGCCCAGGTCGATGCACTTGAAGGATCGGTGCCGCGGTAAACGATAACTTCGCCCTGGTCGGTGACAAAAACCAGGTTATCGTCAACGCCGTACCCCGCATCGATCGTCCAGGTCGCCATTGCAATTAAATTGCCGCCTAAATTGGCAACCGATGACAGATCCAGCACTGCAGCTGCACCGCCAACCGATGCAGTTGGCAAATACCAAGCTTTCAGCGTGTCTTTTTGGATAAACCAAATGCGGTTTTTAAACAACGTTGGCGCGGTTAGCGTCGTAGTCGTTACGCCCGTAATGGCTGGCGTTGATGCGCCATCGATTGCCGTCCAAGTCGTGCCGTCAAATAGCCTGGGTTTGTCAGCGCCATTGGCGGCGTACAAATAACTGCCGCCGGAGGTCGTAATGTTGACGTATTCCCAGCGACTGTTGGAAAGGCCGGTAACCTTGGCAGCGCCAACCGCACCCGCGGTAGTCACGTCATAAATGTTGCCGCCGACGATCGCAAACAGCTTGTTGCTAGCGCCCGCGTTGTATGTCATCAGCGTTTCGATTTGCCCGGTCATGCCAGTGGCGTGTTTGGTATAGCCACCGCGCAATGTGACGCTGCTCACGCCTGGAAAAAGATTGTCCAGGGTGACGGCATCGGTGGGCGCCATGTTTGCCAGGGCGTCTCGAGCGTTCCAGCCGCCAACGGGCGCCGGCAACGATGCGACGTTGGCCTGGGTACGCTGGATCAGCCGGCGGCGGACAGGCGAAGCCATTTAGGTGCTCGTACCGTAGCCACTGTCGGGGATGTTGTCGTAACCAATCAACACCGTGCCAGGGCGCGGCGCAAACGACAGATTGGCCGCGGCCAGATCCTGCGCCATCGCTGACTCGAGCTCCATCAAGAAATCGCGATACAGCGCTGTCGTATCAAAACCCTTAGCCTCAAAATACTTGAGTTTGGTCATTAAAACCATAACGCGGTCGGGATAAATGCAAGTGTCATCGTCAGCCGTAAAGCTGTTTTGAACGATGCCCGAGGCGTTGTATGCCCAGCCCTTGCTGCGGTATTCAAAGCCCAGCAGCTCGCCTGCATTCATGCCTGGCCAGATCTGGAAGTATTTGCCGAGCAAACGCCAGCGAATACGCGGGCCGGTCGAAATGTAACCGCTCAGCAGCCATTCCCATTGTTGCGGCGACTCTGGGCCAAGCATTTCCCAGCGCTTTGATTTATCCCAATGGGTGCGGTTGACCGTGCTGTAGTAATCAGTTGGTAGGTCGTATTTAACTTTTTGGAAAATGACCTGGCCATTTACCACCGTTGCGGTGGTTTGATAATTCAGCGCAACCGAGGTTGGGCCAACCGACGTAATGTAGGTCGCATTGGGAATGCCGACGCCCTGTACCTGGTAAGTCGTGTCCAGCCCGGTGGTTGACGCCAAACCAGTAATCGCCGCAACGCCGTTGACCCAAGATCCGGTGGCCGTCGTGGCCTCGGTATAAAACGTGTGCTGACGCGTTAATTCCCGCCATTCAGCGCGACGAAGCAGCTCGTATCCCGAGGCATTCATCAGTGCAAGCAGCTGCACCGTTTCCTGGCTCTGGTTGCCCGCAACGGTAGCCGGCGTCGGAATGCCCAGCTCGTTGGTGCACTCCTGGATAAGCTGAATCATCGTGCTGCCCATGGCTATCCCTCAGTTGCGATTTCTTTCGGCGGTCGCCCGCGACGCCGCGGTTCATCGGCACCCATCAGTTGCGCCATTTGCGCCTGCAGGGCGGCCAGTTGTTTCTTGGTATCCTCGAGCTCGGCGCTCGATTCTGCTTTGTTTTTACGCTGCAAATACATGCGGGCGCGCTCACGCAACCCGGTTCCGCCCATGCCCACGCGCTGCAGTTGCGAATCCGAAGCCAAAGCGAGCTGCTCAACGGTCATAAACTTGAGGATTGAGAGCTCTGCGATCTGGTCGCGCGTAATTTCCTCGGGCGCATCACGCAGCCAGCTCGCAAACGGAGTGCCGATCTCCGACGCCGCTTCCTGGTTTTGCTGCATTTGGTAATACAGCCATTGCCGCGGGAACCGCTCGCGGTGATGGTCGCGGGCAGGCTGTTCGATGATGTTGGTTTTGTCACCCGGCGTCTGAATGCGGATATACACCTTGCCCTTGTTGGGATCAGTGTCTTTCGCGAAAAACTCAACGTGCAGCTGAGCGTCGGCGTTATTGATATCGCTATCGAGGGGCATTGTCCTTTCTCCTGTGGGGATTGGGGCTAGAGATTGTTGACCTGGGTGACGGTACAAATCACTGACGGAATCGCGGGCCATACGCTTGTGGCGCTGGCTGCCAGGATTCTAACGTTAGTTGAGTCTGCCGCCCACATCAGTTGCACATAATCATTGGGCTCTAAACCAATGACAAAATTCCAAGCTGCAACGGTGCGCGCCGAGGTGCCTTGCAACGCAACCGTGCTCGCGGTGTTGGCTACATTGGTGCCGTTTTTACGCAGCCAAATGTAAACGTTTGCCGTGCCGCCCGAGGTTTGATCAAGCTGAGCCGAAAATTGCACGTTGTACACGCCTTGATCGTCTACGACCAAATGCGACGTGGGCGAGCCTCTATTTACGCCGTTTGACGCATCTGTGGTGTTGAACGTCATGGCGTAGGCGGTGTTAATTGATGCCGCCGTCTGAATTGTTAAATCGCTAAACGCACCGTAATGCAGGATCGGCACGGCAGAGTTAAACCCCTGCAGCCCTTCCCAGCGGCTGTTGCTCACTGCATAAAATGCAGCCGAGCAAGCGATGTTGACCGTAGCCGATGAACCGCCATCGATCTGCGTTGTGGATTCGTAAGGGTAAACCGTCAGCGCATTGGCGCCCGAGTTGGTCACCCAGATCGTTTCGCCCATCTCAGTCGGTGGCAGCTTTACGCCTGCGCCAGAGCCGACAGTCGAAATGTTGTTGTAGACGTAGGTGATGGCAGTTGCATTGCCTGCAGACGTGCCTGCGGCCGTTATAGAGGCATTACCGTCGCCACAAATCGAAACCGTGGAAAGTTGACTGATGCCGGAGCCTAGGACGCGCGAGGGAATGGCCATTACGCGGCCATTTTGCGTTCGCGTCTGACGCGCAAGATCTCCGCGATCAGACCAGGGCCGTATGCGTTAATGTGCACGTCGGCCATGACTTCGTAAACCTTTTGGAATTCATTGGCCTGCTGCGCCATTGCCAGGTTGCAATTAAATTTTTTGCCATCTGGGCCGCCTACCCAAATATCGATGGTTTGGCCAGCCATGTCGCCCGTAAAGCGCTTGCGGCCGTTTGCATCGTTGCAGCTGTCGTATCCATACAGCTCAAACTTGCGGTAGCCCATGATGTAGCCGATGTTAATGGCGCGTAACCCCGAGGTTGTGCCGCCACCGATCGCTAATTTCCCTGGGCCAATCGCCTTCATTTCCGGCCCTTCCGCCCAGGAGTGCCACAACAGTATTTTCCTGCCCTTTAAATGCTCAAACGTGAGCGGCGGACACCTCGAGGCAGCCATGTAAACCGTGTGATCGTTCAAACGCTGTACGCCGCTTGTGCGGTCACGCGGATCGAGGTTAACCCAAAGGTCGGGCTCGATGCCGTTTTCGACCAGGAAATCGTGTGCGGCCTTTATAGCAACGATTGGGCGCCCCATTGCCTGGTGCGCTCGGATCGATTGCAAATAATCCGGCATTGACCACCCGCTCGCCACCAGCACCATGGTTCCATCGTGCTTGATGGGAGCGAGGGCCAATTCTGGAAGATTACGGGCAAGCGCCGAACGAATGTTGGAGCACAGCTCCTCCGACGTTCCAGCCGCCTGCACCGTAATCTCCAGAGGTTGCATTAGGCGTTCAACCCCGTAAAGACGTGCGGATAACCCGCAACGCAAGTGGGAGCCGAGGCCGATGCTGCCGAAGTTGTCGCCACAAGACCCGCGATCAACCCCGCCGTGACGGTGGCATCGTCGAGCGAGCCGGCCGTGGACGTGGTGAACAACGGGACATTGGGCTGACACGCCGCCAACACTTTCACGCGCGGCTTACCGCCGATCTGCACCCAGCCGTAATAAGCCGAGCCGATCGACGTTTGAGCAAAACCGATGACTTTGCTCGAGGCCGAGTTGGTGGTGGTCAGCGGAACAACGGTGTTATCTACGCGGACAGAAACCGCCGAGTAGGTCGCACAGTCGGAACTCGCTTGCACATACACAGCTTGACCGCCATCGCTGAGGTTGACGGTCGTACCAACGGCAAACGAGGGCGAAGTGTCGGTGTAATCAAGTGCAACACCGATCAATGCACTGGTTGAGATAGACATGTTTTCGCCCCTTTAGTCAATCAACACGCCTTGGAATTGGCTGCCCGAGCAGGTCAAGTTACCCGCCCAGCCAATCAATTTCACAATGGCATCTTGGTTAACGGCCTGGCGCTCGCCACCGATCGGAACAAAGTTGCGATCCTTGTGGGGGCGGAACATCAGGTACTTGGTATTTAGGAACCACATGTGATTTGCGTTGCCGCTACCCGAGTTATACGTGGACGAGCCGATACCGCCGTCCAGCACAACATCGGACGCCATGCCGGCGCCGTAATACTTGAGCGAAGCAAAGCCTGCGCCAGCCATGCCCGAGCCAGACTCGGTAATGCGCTGGATGGCCTGCAATGACTGCAAGTAATAGCGATAGTAGTTGTTATCCGCAACGATCAGATCCGGCTTGTCGGTGCCGCGGATCAGCTGCACGGCCAGGGCGTCCATGTAGCCCTGGATGGTCGTGGACGAAACCACGCCCGAACCGCTCACCGATGCGTCGAACACTTTGGACTGCCAGAATGACCAAACGGCGCGGTTGATGCCGCCGTAGGTGCCGGTGGTCGGATCATCGGGCACAGCAGCCGCAAGACCCGTGAGGTTCTTGCCAGCGTTGCCGGTGCCATCGCCATACAGGTCACCGCTGATGCGGTTGGCGAGCTGCGCTTCCGCCACTTCCATGCGGCCGTCGAGCAAATCAATGATCGCTTCCTTACCGCTGTTCTGAATCATCTCGAGGCCCGAGATGGTCACAGCCGAAGCGTACTGGGTGATCGAGAACTGCGCCGAAGAAATCGGGCTGTTCTGACCCACGTTCAACACTTCATAGCCAGAGTAGCTGTTGGTGTTGTTCGTTGTCGGATCGTTATACATGATTTCTTGCAAAATCACGTTACCGCCGGAGAACGTCTTAATGTTCCCGCGGTCCTTGAGGCGACGAAGCAACGCGTTGTTGTTCGTCACGTTGTCAGCGAGCTCGCCACTACGGCTTTGGATCGTCGTAGCAATGATGTCGCTGATGCTTGAGTTGGCAAATGCCATTTGTTTACTCCTTCATCAGTTAGTTACAAACGCGACTCGGTTTCTGCAAACGCATCTTCCAAGATCGCGCGACGGGTTGCTGCTTTCGGAGCCGTGTTTACGCCGGGTGTGGCGCTTCTGACACTCACTGCTGCTGCTCTTGCCGCTTTCGCGGCCTTATTTGCATCGCGGGCCTGCTTGCCGGTGATTTCGGCCTGTTGGGCTTCCATCAGCTGCTTACGCAGATCCGGGTTGCTCCAGAGCGCTTTTTCGTATGCTTCTTCGAGCGTTTCCGCTTCACCGCTCTGTAGGAGTCGGATCATCGACGGTCGAACTTCCTCAAAGTGCTCTGCTTTCAAACTAAATTGGTTGATCTCTGACAAGAGCTGCTGATTTTGTTGCATCTCTTGCTGTTGTTTCCAGCCCATTACCTCGCCGCGGACGTTGTTCAGCTCATTTTGGAGCTGCCACACCAGCGGATCGACGGTCGCCTGCTGCGGCATTTGCCCAGGTTGTGCGGCTTGTGCCGGCACTGCGCCCAGGTTGATGCCATAGGACTGCGCAAGCTGATAAAAAAGCGCGGTACGGGTTTGCGGGTCGCTGGTGCGCAGTTTGTGATCTGCCTCCATCAGCGCGGCCACCGCCTTATCCGGCGTTAACCCCATGCCCTGGATTGTCGGCATGTACGGTTCAATCGCTTGTTGCATGGCGTCAGCGAACTGCGCCTTGCTCATTACCTTTTCAACACCCTCGCGCATCTGTTCTTCGCGCTGCCAGACGTATTCCTGCAGCCGCGGATCGGCTTTCGCCCAATGCTCATGCGCAAACTTTTTCCAGCTTGCGGGCGGACGTTTCCAGACCGGAGGCTCTTGCTCCTCCGTCTGCTCGGGTTCCTGGGCAGCTTCTTGCTGCGAAGCTTGATTGGCCGATCGGAACCGACCGGATTCATCGCGCACTCGCTGTGCTGGTGCTTCTTCGCCCTTTTCCGCTGCGTCGAATTGTTGCTCGAGCAACGCTTTGCGATCGGTTACCTCGGGCGCAGAGGTGTCCTGCTCCAAAGTTGACTCGACCGTGTTGTTAACGTCCGTCATTACCCTCTCCTGTGGGGATTGGTGAAATTGGCGTCCTGGCGCAGCTGACGAAGCAAGCGGTCGGCCTGGTCATTGGTCAGCCGGGAATTGACAATATGCTTTAAACGCTCGAGGCGCGTGTCTTTGGGCTGCTCGCGGCGTACATGCTTGGCCGGATCTTCGTTACCCACCTCGATGCAGTTATTCGCCCGCAAATGCGCGCGGTGCTCGGATCTCGAGGTAATCATGCGGCCATCAATCATACTTTTGTATGGCTGAATGTCCGGCATGACGTAGTGATAGCGGCCCTTGGAATCGCGCTTGCGTTCCACGAATTCGCCATCCATGTAAACAAACGTGCGTTTCATTGCTCGTATGGCGGTGTCGGCATGGTTTTGCCCATTTGGGCGATGATGAGCTTGGTTTGCGCATCCAGGTCAGCCTTGTACCGATCGGCTGATTGCTTGGCTTGCAGCTCCGCGGCTTTGAGGCGCGCGTCGAAATCCATCTTTTGTTGCTCGAGCGCCAGCTTTGCCTGGTTACGCAGCTGCTCCATTTGCATTTCATGCTGCATTTTGGCCTGGGTAAGCGCCGATTCCATTTGCATTTTGGACGCTTCCATTTGGCCCTTCGCCTGGAGCTCGGCCTGTTTGCCCTGCTGCTGGCTGTCGGGACCGCGTTGCTGGGCGGCAGCCACCAGCTGCTGCAGCGTTTGATCGATCTGACCCTCGATCGGGCGCGCGGCCTTGAAAGCCTGCATGCCAAATCGCAGCAGCTCCATCATCATCGGGACCATTTCGGGCGATGCCTGGCCAACCGGCAATGCCTGGGCCAAAAATCCACCAAACGCTTGCAAGAATTGCATGCGGTCCTGTTTGTTCTGGTTTTCGTCGATCTGCACCAGGCTGTCGGCTGCAATGTCTACCCGGAAATTGCGCAGCGGTTTATTGCGAAGGAGCTCAATCGCTTGCGGCACCAGCTGCTGATCCGCCGGCGTCATTTGCTCAACCGCGGCGTACATCATCAGCGTTTCGGGCTGATAGTGCTGGCACATGATCTGCGCCTTAATGCGAATCAGCTCCGAGGCATATAGCGCAACATCTTCCTGCATGCTGCGCAGCCTTAGCCCCGCGTATTGCCCTTTGATTTGTTGCGCCGTCGCCGTTTCCGAGGCGTAACTTGCGCCGCGGATAATGTCGCTGATTCCCGTGATTTCGTAGATTTGCGACTTGATATCTTCTCGGGCGCGGTAGCACTGGATGAGGGCGTTGGCGAGGGTGTCGAGCGGAAGGAGGTCAATGCTGCCCTTAAGGCCGCCTTTCTCGCTGAAAGCCATCCACTTATCAACAGGTATAAGTGCATTGTTATCACCTTCCGTAAGCAACCGCTGCAGTGTCGGCTGGCTGGCGTCGTACACGCCGCGCACCCGCAACGCTTTCACCAGGCCATCGATCCGGTCCGACAGAATATCGAGCTCCATGGCTTGATCCTGGTACAGGATGAAATCCGGCACCGGCACCAAGGTATCGCTGGTCGTTGTGGCATACAGCGGCCGCGGGCAAGGGAAAAAGCCCTCGAGCTGCAACGGATCGTCCCGCACGTCGATGATCTCGGGCAGCCCTTTGCAAAACCAATAAACCTTTTGCGTTTCTTTATCCCAAAGCTCGCAAATCTTCGCGCGGTTATACGTTCGCTTGCTTTCGTTGTACGCGTTGAGCGGTTCCGGTCCTTGGTCGAGCGGGATCTTGCGCGCCGCTTCCTCGCCAAAACGCTCGATTAGCGCCTCTCGAGTCATATAGACCCAGCGCCAAACCTGGGTGACTTCTTCCCAGGTGCGGGCTTGCGAATGCCCGAAATCGCGCCAATGCACGTAATCCTCAGGCGAGCGCTCAAACTCGATCTGTTCCATTTGCGGCGGTGCGCCTTCGCCCGCCTCAATGTCGCTCGTCACCGATACGCCGTCATCTTCGACGCCGATCGCCGATACGTGCGGCTCGTATCGCACCCACGATGTTGCTCGGCCACCGAGGAATCGATCCTCTACCGAATAGCTCATCGTGTTGCGAAACGTCGGGAAATGCTCGATCTCGTAGTCGATCGCGCGCTCGAGGATCTGTGCGGCAACCCGACCAACCTGGTCATTGTCGCCAAACCGGCGCGAGATATCGGCCTTTGGCAGCTTGGCATACACCGCGGGCTTGAGCGTTTGGACGTTGCTCCACAAAATGTTGAATTTGGCCGCTTCGTTGCCGGTCTGGCCGCGGTTATCGTCGCGATATCGCTTGATGATCTTCTTCGTGCGCGCTTGCCATTTCGCAAATTCGCTGTCGTAAGCGCCAATGATGCGCAAATACTTGTCGATTTCTGGGCTTGCCGGCTGTTCCATGACGCTTATCCCTTGTTTCGAGCGCTGATGGCGCGGGCCTTTGCTTTGGCGTCCTCTTTGCTCGAGGCGCCCCATGCGCGTAATGCCAATGCCAACCTCGTCGGCTTACCGTTTTTCGCCATCGGTCCTGGCATGTTGCCCATTCGCGCCAAAAACGATGCGCGCCGCGGGTTATCGCCGGCTTTCACCGGGGGCTTTAACGTACCGCCCGTTTCGCGGTGATAAGACGCGCGGCCCTTGGCGTTTAATCCGCCTTTCGGGTTTTTCCCTGCGCTTCGCGTCCAGGCTGCCGTCATTGCTTTGCCGTTTTTGCCGATTGCTTGAAAGCCGCCGCGGTCGGCGCGCCTGCTTCACCAGGCTTTCGGGTGCGCTCCACCGTTTCGCCAGCAGCTCGTTGGCGTTTCTGCCGTTCCTGCTTGGCTAAAATGTTGGCATACAGCCCTGGCTTACTCATGCGGTAAAGAATCCAACCGCCAGCACCGCCAGGCCTGCACCTGTCGTGATTTTCCACGGACCGCTTGCCGATGCCGCGTTAATCTCGAGGCTGTACACGCCGATCGGCGTATTCGCTGCCATGGTGAGCACCGTTGTGCTGCCATCGAGCAACGTGAGGGTGGAGCTGCCGGCCGTGGTCACGGTGACCACAATGCGGTGCAGATAATCGCCCACCGCGCCTGTACCACCCAGCACCTGGGCTGTTTGCGATGCGGCAACGGTTTCGTATGGATACCGATTGGGGCTCACAATGCTCATATTCGGGCTCTCCTGGTCACCGATCGATCGTGGACTTGCCACATATCGTTTAACGTCACTTTGTTTTCGGGCCCGACGATTAGAGCTTTAGGCTCCGCTGGTGCCGGGGACTTGTCGCCATGTTCTTGCCATGATACCGCAAGCATACGAAATGCGTCTGCAGGGTGGCTAGTCCAATCATGTCGCGGGCTTTGACGATACGCTTTTTTATCCTCGTCGTACTCGCGCTGGTACTGCCGTAACGCCTCGATGCCTTCGCGGCACTTTTCAGCGTCAAACCAAACGCGCGGCAAAATCATGCGCACCGCCTGGATGCCCGATTGCAAACCAATGTCCGGCACCACCGTGAGCTTGCGCAGATCAAGGTAGCTCGCCAGCTGTTCAACGATCGATTTGCCCGTTTGCAGCGATTTCGCTCGAGCATCGTGCGGCAGGAAATGCCGCTCATATCGATAGGGTTTGCTCGTCACAAACTCGGCAATTTCGTGAATGTCGGCGCCCGACACAGCGTAAAAATCGATGACGCGGATCTCGCCGCGGTGTTGCTGATACCACCAGATCGCCGTGTCATCTCGGTAACCCAGGTCCCAGGCGGTGTATACCGGCAGATCGGGATCGTGATCGACCTGGACCACGCGCCCCTGCTCGGTTGCCAGCCGCATCTCTCGCCCGTAAAAAGCTCCGAGGCCAAGGCTCGCCTCAAACGAGCACTCGTATTCCTGCAGATACTGGTCCTCGGACAATTGCGCTTTAGCGGCCGCTAGTTCACCGCTAGGGAGTAGCCCGCTAGTCGAGGCAGGCAAACGCAGCAGGAACCATTCGTGCGGCAGCCGCTGAGCGGTGTCGTAAATGTCGTAAAACTGGTTGCGGCCCTTCGGCGTCGAGGCAAACACGCACCAACCTTGCTTGTCGCTCAAAGCCGGTCGGAGCACGTTACCGAACACGCTGGGCTTGAAGTCAGAATATTCGTCACAGAATACCCCGCTGAATCCCAAGCCTCTCATCGCATCGGCGTTGTCAGCCCCGTATAGCCGGATCTGCGCGTCGTTTACCAGAGTGATCGTCAATTCCTGCTCGTTCGTTGCCTTGATGATCGGCCGAGCGAAATCCTTAAAGTATTGCCAGGCAATGCCCTTCGCCTGGGATCTGAATGGGCTGATGTAGGCGAATAGCCCATACGGGCCCTGGTACGTGATCGCTGCTCGAATAATGTCGTTGACGGCCGCTACCGTCTTGCCTGCGCGGCGATGAGCGACCAGGCAGGCCCAACGTTGGGTGCGATTGTGAAACGCTAGAAACGCGCGCCGAGGCTCGTAAGGGAGCTCTATTTCGGTTCGCGCCATTTAATCACCAGCTCTTGTGGGCCACCGTCCTGGCCGGTGACTTCTTGGCGAGCCAAATCGGGCGCCACTTTGCGCAACAAGATCTCGGCAGCTTTGATCTGGGTTTGCGACATTTCCGCCTCCCCCAGGGCATGCTCATGCAGCCGGTTAACCAAGCTCGAGGCCTTGATGCGTAACCGCCAGTTATCGCGCAAGGTCGTATGTATTTTGCGAGCAGCCATGTAATTGATTTCAGTTGCTTTTGCGCCACATACCAAAGTTAATCACGCTTCATGCGCTTCATGGCTTCGGCGAGCTTTTTGCCTTTGTCGGCCTTATTGAAATCCTGAGCCACGCTTTGGGGGATGCCGGCGCGTTTAGCGAATTGGGGATCGTGCGCAGCAGCGGCCATGAACCGGCGTTGCTTGTTGCTCGAGCTCGGCATATCAGCGTGTCGGTTTATTGCCTAACACGGCCCGGTTTAGCGCATCCGCTAAAGCCTGGCCCATGCTGTCGCTTTCTTCCCAATGCGACGGCTTAGTAGGTTGCAAAGCCTCGATAGACTTTCTCAGAAATTCTTTTCTCGGCTCTGGCTTTTTCGAGGGCTTGGTGTAGTTCATCTCGCACCTTATTTTCGTCTAATTTGGGTAATTTATCCAGTGAAGAAACCACGGCGTTACCTCTGCCGCGGCTGTTATCAATCACCACCAGGCGGAAATTGGGGTTGTCGCCGTATTCCTTTTGCAGCTTTTCCATTACGTCCCTGGAGCCGATATGGGTGTTCAGATGCTCGGTAATGGGGACAGTACGGCCTGTGCCAAATTGCGCCTCTTGGTCCATTGCGCGCGTTAATGCGCCCTGGTCCAGCGATTCCACCGGGTTGCGGTAAGTAAAAAACACCTGGGCGCGGCGGCCCGACTTCAGCACTTCATCAACCTTTTCCTTGGCTGAACTAAATTTGTTCATGTTGGTGTCGTACTCGAGCTCGGCACGGTCGATCCTGGGATCGGCTTCCCGCAAACCCTTTAAGCCCGAGGTTTTGCCGGCGCCCGTACCGCCTGCGGTAAATACCACCAGGGGCTCTTTCCCTGGCGGCGTCGGTTGCGCCATGCGTTCTGCGAATACGCGCTTAATGAACGCGCTGGAAGGTTCGTGTACGTCCGCAGAGCGGGTGCGGTCAGCCAGGTAATCGGGCGAGAGCTCACGGGCTGTGTCGGTGTTGAGCACCTTGCCGCCCTTGGTCTCCGGTATGGCTGCGTAAGCGGCTTTCAGCCCTTCGTAGTCCTTGGCTAGGCGGTCGAAATATCGGCCCTCTATCGCCTTGTCGATGGTTTTAATGGCCGTTTTGCCGCCCTTCACCAGGCCGCCAACCACTGGAACCATGCCAACGCCTGCCAGCAACATGCCGAGCTTGTCGCCCTGGCGCCTGGACCGCTCGAAATCTCGAGCGCTTTGCGGCACAGCAAGCGGCGTGAATCCCAGGGCAATGTCGGCCGCCACCTCGGCGCCGGTTTGATTCTGCGGCTGATCCAGGCTGGTCATGCGCTGGAGTGCAGCGACCATTTCCTGGCGTCGGCTCATTATTTGAACCGCTCCAGCTTGTAGATTAACGCGCTAATTTCGCCCACGATTTCATCGATGATGTTCTGCAAATCGGTTTCTTGCGGCAAATCCTTGCGGATGCCTTTTACAAACGTCAGCAGGCTGTTGGCGTATTTCGCCGCGTCCGCCTGGACTTTAAACCCGTCTGGATAATCGTTTAGCGGGATGATGCCGAAATGCCCCTGGTATGCCTCTGCATATTTGTCGGCCAGGTCAATGATGTTTTCGTAATAATGACCCAGCGCCTTGTGGGCGGCGTAGCTCGCCGTCTGCAAATGCAAAAAGTGGGTTGCCGTACTGCTGTGCAGCAACACTCCGACAAATTCAGCCGCGGTTTTGTGATTAGCCATTTCAGCACCCTTTTTGCGGTTCTTTGCGAGCCTACTGCTGCGTTATTGGTTCGTCAATGATACCAAATGCCGCGGCAAAATAAGCGCAACCGTGCTTTCATCCGGCAGCCCGTGCCGCTCGAGAAGCTCCCGCTCAGCCGGGTAAATCAACATGGCGGCCTGGTATTGAAATTTCATGGCGTTGGCGACGCCTTTCTCAATTCCCTCAAAATCATCCAAAACCACCATCGAATCTTTGTGCAGCAACCTTCCAAGGTGCTGAAAATCGTCTTTTTGCAAACGCCCATCCAAAAACAACAGGTCAATCGCCGGCTGCAGTTTCTCAAACATATCGGTGCTCGAGGTCATGGGGTACTGATTCACCTTAAACGGCAGCTTGATATCGTTGCTGTAATCGCATGTGTGCACTTCCGCACCGCTTGATGCCAAGGCCAGCGTCGATTTGCCAATAAACGTACCCACCTCAGCTACGCGCTTTGGCTTGAAATGCTGCACCACCGAATACAAACACCAAAATGACGCCACCGAAATGCTGCCGGTTGGCTGTTTCGCCGTCGATCGTAACGCCTCGAGCATGTTGAGCTGCTCGACCCAGGGCATCTTCGGGTGGCTTACCGTATTTTCTAGGATGGTTTCCCAAACAATGCGGCTGATGCGTTTGCGATTCAAATTAACCATGGTAAATTCTCCTTATGTCAACCTTTGTTTTCTTTCACGTTGGGCCCGACTTGACGATGCCAACCGCCATGGTGGCGTCGCTTCGGAAACATAACCCTGGCGCCGAAATTATCCAGGTCACAGACCATCAAACGCCGACCGTGCCAGGGGTAACCTGGACGCACCCGACCGCGGGTGACCCGCAGCTGTTGATGCTGTGGCGCACAAAAGCGTTTGCGGCGCTGCAGCTTGAGCAACCCGCGCTGTACATGGATACCGACATGATCGTGCGGCGTCCGCTGTTCCCAGAGCTGCTCCTGGGCGAAGCGGTCATCGCGGTAACGCGCCGATCGTTCCAAAAAGACGCGCCGTTTAACGTCAAACAACGCGGCCAGGATTATTCGGAACACGCTGGTAAATCCCTGGACGTGGCTTATCCGTACATTGGTTGCTGCACGATTACGCCCGATGCGGGTGCCTGGGAAATCCTGGCGGAAATGTACGACCGCCTCGAGCCCAAATTTAAAGCCTGGTATGGCGACCAGGAAGTGCTGCGTGAATACGTTAACCAGCTTTGGCCTGGTAACGTGGCGCACTTGCCCGAGCATCAGTACGCCTGCCTGCCCGAGCACATGGATACGCATACGAATCCGGTGATTGTGCATTACAAAGGCAAACGCAAAGAGCTGATGTTCAGCGAGCAAGCTCGGGCCTAATCGCCGCGGTGTAACGTTCCATCAGCTCCCGCACGGTTTGTTCGGGATCTCGAGCAACGTAAAACTCGCCGCGCGGCTCAAATACTGCGCGAAATTCTTGTTGCCCTGGGCGCAGCCGGCCTTTGGCGGTTTTGATTTCAACCCAACAGATCCAGGGCATTTTATCCGGTAATGCTCGAGTTACTAGGCGATCGGGTATGCCACCGCCCGCTGCAGCAAAATCGTGCACGGTGAAGCCTGCGGCGCGTAATGCCTCACCGATGATGCCATCGTTGGCATCTCGCTTGGCCGCCCATCTCATCGTTTAAAAATCCACATTTGCTTGTAATACCGCATTTCCGTAAATGCGCTCACGCCCGCGTCAATTTCCCGCGACAACGCATCAAACATCTGCAGAATGATCTTGCGATCGTTGATCAACGATTTGCCAAAATGTTTATTAAATTTATCGCGATACGCGTCGTTGTAGGTGCAGGCCATATCCTCGATGACGTACATGCCGCCCGGTTTAACCCACCGCCAGCAATGCGCGAACACGCCTAAGATATCTTCAGCAATATGGCTGCCGTCATCGATCACCAGGTCAAACTCGGGGCCGTAGTCAATTTCGCGCGGATCTTTCACCGTGATCGTGATGTTCGGCATATCCCTGCATAGCGTTGCGCACTCGGGCTGAATATCAAATCCGTCAATTTTGGCCGCGGGTAAATAATTACCCCACATGCGCAAACTGGCACCACACGCGACACCGATTTCAGCCAAGCGCAGCGGGTGCGTCAGCCGATCTTTTACCCCGATTTCGGGCAACAGCGTTTCGTAGATTTTCGTGTAGCGGTGTTTGATCGAGCCTTTGTCTGACCCGTAGAGATCCGCAAGCCCCTGGAGCGTGACTTGCGTAAGGTCAACCTCACCCGTTTGCGGGACGTATTCTGCTGGGGTGACGGTATCGAGATATCGTCGGATTCCGCCTCTTTCCGGGCCTCGTTGATGCAGCGAATTAACCATATTTTCCACCATATTATATTGCCTTTGAAATAGTTAAGTGGCGGAACTCTCATGCGGTTCGCCTCGTTTGCGAATGGCATCGGCAGCAATATCTAATTTGAAGCGTTCGCATGCTTTAGCGCACTCCTCGCGCTCAATGCCAATAATCATGTCGGTGTATTTTTTTAACGCAACCTCGCCCATTTCAACGTGCCAGGCGCCGCCGTAATTTTCTAATGCTGCGCCTGCTGCGTGCGCGGCTTTAATCATTTCATTGCGGGTCATTAATCACCTCCCGCGCGGATTTTTGCTGCGACCAACGGCGCAGAATGCTGATCGGCAATGTCAGCACAAATGTTACGTTCCATTTGAGCGACTAATTCGCACAAATTCCGCAAATGATGGTCGGTCAACGTGTATTGCTTTTTTGTTTCGGAAACGCATTCCATTGCTAAAACTGTGTTGATGATTCGATCGTATTTTGTGTTGTATTTCATGCGCTCGCCTCCGCTCGATCTTTCAATCGTTTTACGCCACCAGGGCCAAAAAAACAGATCACCATGGTTGTTAAATTTGGATCGTTAAGCACCTGGGCGGCATCCACTTGGCGCAGCTCCTTGGCGATAACGCCTTTCAGCCAATCCAGTTTGTCATCGGTATCGAGATCGCGCTCGATGGTATATCGCGACCAAAGCCCGTCTGCGAGTTTCAACCGGCCAAACGGCGTGTCTTTGATTTCATCCCAGTGCCGGGCTGCGCGCTCTTTCTGGGCCGTAAACGCAGCGTCATCGGCCTGGATCTGCTCGGCGGACTTTTTCGGCTTTTCGCCAGGCTGCAATTTTGCGCGTTTCGGCTCGAATAAGCCCTGCCACTGATTGGCAATGGACTGATCAACCACCTCTGCCTGGTCCGCACCAAACTTCGACAGCTTCAGCTGCATGGCCTGTTCGGAGGCGGGTTTGATCGGTTTGCGGATTGCTTGTCGATACGCTTTCCAACGTTCCCAAGCATCCTGGTCAAGGTTTTCTAGCATCTAACGTTTCTCCCGAGGTGATGACTGATGGTGGACTCTGCACGGATTTAAGCGGATTACGCCTAGATCAAATCGTGCAGATCTGTGACTGACGGAGCCACCCTGCTGCGGTCTACTTTTGCCGGTTTCCCGGTGCCATTCGCGCTTCTCCGCTCTACGCTGCGCGCCCAAGGGCTGGCCGCCCCGGCTTGGGTTTGAGGTTTCCTGCGCGTTGTTGCCCCGACCAGGATTCCCGAGCTGGGAGGTGGGGGTGTTTGACAGCTACCCTCCCGAGCAGCTATTTTCCCGTCACCTCGACTAGCATCCCGAAGGTAGAGCCTCCTCCCGGCTCCGTCAAGCCCCCGAGCCCCCCTCGGGGGTTTTTCGTTTAAAGCCGTATAAACCGTCATTAAACGCGCCTGGAACGCCCTGGACGCCCTAGGAGGTCCCTGGCCTGGTATGCCCTAAGGGGTGGCAGTACGCCGGCCCTAAGCCATTTGAGCACGGCGGCATCGGTGACCCCGAATGCCCTGGCGATCGCCCGCTGGCTGCCGTAATGCTTGAGTAGGTCTTGAGGTGTCATTCCGGCATTTTACCGTAGTTAAAAAAAAGCGCGCAAGGTGTTGCATCCCTGCTTTACTTTGGTAAAATATCCGTGTCGAGAAAACTAACAAAACCAAGAGAGAGGTTTGTATGTTTGTTAACGAATGGCTCGAATATGCGGAAATTAAAGCCGAGGAGGCTTATTACGATGCCCTGGCGTCGTTAGGGCTATGTCTTAGCTGCAAAGGCGAAGGCGACCACGGCATCGAGGAAGAAAGTGGCTTGCCGTATGTTTGTCATCGTTGTGGCGGCACTGGCGCTTACCACCCGTAAACCAAGAGAGAGGTTTTTATGAAAGTTGGTCAAATCATTGAGTTGTCGATTGGCAAGGTCCGCATTATGAAGGTTCATCCATGCGGCACTTATGATGTGGAATGCGTGAAAACGGGCAATTGGTTCCGTATCACCGGGTACCGCACTCAGCGGTTAGCAAGTTGACTTCTTGCTTTACCCTGGTAAACTATAGGTGTTGAAAAAACACACAACCAAGAGAGAGGTTAGTATGAAAACAGAACGACATATCCCCACTGGTTATTCCCTGGTGTACATCCATGAAGGGACGCAGCTCCTGGTGTACCAAAAAGAATTTGGCGGAAAACTCCACGCCATGGCATTTAAGGGAAAAGCTGGCAAACCAACCTGGTGGCACATGTTTAGAAACCAGGGTGAAATTCAGAAAAAGATCGAAGAAACGGTGAGCGGGCTCGAAGCCTGGGAAGCCAAAAAACTCGAGCGCCGCGCCAAGCAGCATGCACCGCACACGCTAAAGGTTGGCGAGATCCTGCGGAGCAGCTGGGGTTGGGAGCAAACCAACGTGCAGTATTACCAGGTGGTTGGGGTAACCCGTAATTCGGTAGCGCTGTGCGAAGTGGCTCAGAACACGATAGAAACCGGGTTTATGAGTGGTGAATGTACCCCGGTGCCAAACAGTTTTATTGGCAAAGTGTTTAACCGAAAGGTGAGCATGGCGTCGGGTAGCCCGAGTGTAAAAATTACCAACAGCGAGTGGGCATACCCCGAGCAACCGCTGATGGAAGTAAACGGTCAGCAAATGTTTAAACCCCGGTATTTCAGCTATTACGCTTGATTGGGTTGGTTTACCCTGGTAAATTTACATCATCAAATAACCAAGAGAGAGGTTACAAAAATGTCGTTTCGCAAATCCAAACCTGTTACTTCTGGCATGGCAGATGGTTTGATTACTTGCATGGGCGTTACTTGGAGCGTTGCGATTTATTGGTACGTTGACGAACTATTTGACGATACCGAAATCGAATCGGCTTACCTAACAGATCACTACGACGCCAGCGGCAACCGTCTTGCCAAGCACTTCATTCAATTAAACATTAGCGAATTAAAAAAAGACGAACTGGAATCGTTGTTAGTCATAGCGAACGAAGATCGCGCTAACAGTTATGACGATTCCGCCGCCGATCGCGCGTATGAAAACTGGAAGGCGGACCAGCTGTGAAGCGCGCAACGTATTGGCCGCAAATCATCGGCTTAATTTTAATTTACCTGGTCGCATGCGTAATCGAGCCTTGCGACGGGCACGGCTGTGATGCCGAGGTGACCCATGCCCGACGATGATGATTTTTGGTGGTGGCAGCAAGATCTGGAAATGCAGCGCCGTGAGGAGGAGCTGCTCAAGGAACTGGCCGCATTAAACATGACGCTGGCAGAACTCCAGCACGAAATCGAAAAACTAGAGAGGTTAAATCCGTGAAATCAGAAACAATTGGCGCCCTGGCAGCTGCGTTATCCAAAGCGCAAGCGCAAATCAGCGGTGCGGTGAAAGATTCCAGCAATCCGTTTTTTAAAAGCAAATATGCGGATCTTCAGAGCGTGTGGGAGGCGTGTCGCAAACCGTTAACCGACAACGGTTTGTCGGTGGTGCAAACAACCGAGGTTTACCAAACTCAAGGGTTGATGCTCCGCACCACATTGCTGCACTCGAGCGGTGAGTGGATTTCTGGCGATATGCCGGTATTGGCAAAGGATGCCAGCCCCCAAGCCCAGGGCAGCGGGCTGACGTATGCCAGGCGGTACGCGTTAGCGGCCCTGGTCGGAATCTACCAAACTGACGATGACGCTGAGGCGGCGCAAGGTCGCAAGCCCGAGGGGCCCAAGTTAGACAACGATGTAATTGGTTTAATAAACGCCGCGGAAACACCCGACGCACTGACCAAACTTTACAAGCGCTTGAGCACTGAGCAGCGGATGGCGCATATCGATTATTTCACCGCACGCAAAAAAGAATTGGGAGCCAAATAATGCAACAAGGATCACAGGAATGGCGGGAGGCCAGGCTCGGAAAAGTAACCGCCTCGCGAATCGCCGATCTGATGGCAAAAACCAAAACCGGGTACTCCTCGAGTCGCGAGAACTACATGGCGCAGCTGATCTGCGAGCGGTTGACGGGCAAAGTAACTGAAGGCTTTACAAACGCCGCCATGGAATGGGGCACACAAACCGAGCCCGAGGCTCGAGCGGCGTATAGCGCTCGCACCGGCGAATTGGTCGAGGAGGTGGGGTTTATCTGCCACCCGACGATCGAGGGCGCAGGAGCCTCGCCCGATGGGATTGTGGGTGAAGGCCTGGTGGAACTGAAGGCACCTAATACCAGCACTCACCTGGAATACATTTTTGCGGGCAAACCGCCGGCAAAATACGTTGCGCAAATGCAGTGGCAAATGTGCGTGACCGGCAGGCCGTTTTGCGATTTCGCCAGCTACGACCCCAGGCTGCCCGAGCACTTGCGGTTATTTATCAAGCGCGTGCCGCGGGATGACCAATACATTGCGGAGATCGAGGCCGAGGTCCGCAAATTTTTAAGTGAAATGGAAGAAAAGATCAGCAAATTGCAGGAGATGACGCTATGAATCAGTACGACACCCCTTACGACAAAACCAACAAAGGCGCGTTGTTTAAAGCAAACAACAAGCGCTCGGAAGAATCGCCCGATTACCTCGGCAATTTAAACGTCGAGGGCAAAGAGTGGAGCGTTTTTGGCCGTATCAAAAAAGCGCAGAAATCGGGCAAAACGTATATGGCGTTGTCGATTGCCCCGCCTCGGAACCCTGCACCGCAACCTCAGCGGCCGCCGGAAGATCCGTTCAACGACGATGATTTTTGATGAAACGCATTTTTCCTAAAGGCACCTCGGGCGATCAAATCGTGCAAGCCGTTAACACAATGGTGCGCGGAATCACGCTCGAGATGCCCTGGCAAATTACGTTTGAGCCCTGGCGTAAACCGCGCTCGAATGCGCAAAACAATTATCTGAATGGGGTGGTGTATCCGATGATCCTGGAAGCCGGTGGTGAGCTCCTGGGCGGTTACACCCGCCAGGATCTGCACGAATACATGCTCGGCGAATGGGGAGGCTGGGAAACTTTAACAGGGCTTGGCCGCCCGCGCATGCGACCGCTGCGGCGTAGTAGCAAATTGACCCGAGCCGAATTTACCGATTTTCTATATTTCATCGAAAACAAATGTATTGAACTAGGCATCGGTCCATTGCCCGAGCCTATTTACCGGGAGGATGCGTAATGAATCTTGAGTTATTCCCGCCGTATCAAAAACACTCGGAGCCGTCGCTCGAGGCCGCGGTAACGATAAAGCCTGCCGCGACCAAATTGCGTGACAAGGTTTTTGCTTACGTTTTTTCGCAAGGCAAACACGGCGCAACCGATGATGAGATCCAGGTTGCCCTAGACATGAATCCGAGCACCGAGCGACCGCGGCGCGTTGAGTTGGTGGAATTGGGGTTAATCATGCGCGCGCCGATGAACCGCAAAACGCGGACCGGCCGCCAGGCATCGGTATGGATCGCCAGTGCTCCGTAAAGCTGCAAAAGGCCGCGGCTGCCTGGTTCGTTTGCCGCACATCTGCAATTTCAACAACGAAACGGTCGTGCTCGCGCATTTGCGCTTAATTGGCGTTTCGGGCATGGGCCAAAAATCGCCGGATCTTCTGGGCGCCTGGGCCTGTAGTGCTTGTCACGACGAAATCGACGGCCGTACCCATAAAAGCAAAATGACCAGGGATGAACTGCGCCTGGCGCATTTCGAGGGCATGGCGCGCACGATTATGCAGCTGCAGCAAGAGGGCTTGATATGACGATCGAGGAACTGACCGAGATTGAACTGACGTTGCGGGAGGCGTTCCGGCAGGCACTTTATGCCTGGCGCGCCGCCAGCGAGGCGCTCGAGCAAGCCAAGGCCAATTTGCCATGACGTTCCTGGTCAACACGCCTTACACCCCTTGCCTGGTGCGCAATGAATTCCTATGCGACCAGAAACGCGGGCACGGTGAGTTTACGGAAGCCACCGTGTTTGCTTTTAGAGCGGAACCGGCCAGGGTGCCCATGTTTCAGCTTATGACGGCCCAGGGAGCGCAATGGGCGCGTATCCCTATCCATGCCCTGGCAACCAAACCGTGCCCTGTAATGGCTTTACAATTGGCCTGCTGGTGGGATTCCTTTAGCCGCCACTGTACGGTTACCGAATTAGAGTTTTTGCGTAACCACCGCGTCCAGGCCGTTGGCCGAGACGGCATCAAACGCCCAGGCGTCTACCTGTTTACCGTTGCCTGGTGCAATGGCGGTTGGGCGGAGATCAGCAACCAGAGCAAGGATCATCACATTATCGCCCTGGATAGCGGGCCATGGATTGCCTACCCGAATAACAAACTTTTATGGTCTGATCCAAGTTGGATCGACCAGGAATTGCCCCAGGGTTGGGAATCTCCCTCTGACAATTACTCGGTGGAGGCTATGCCATGAACATGTTGATTTTGATGATTGAATGGTTGTTATTAAAACGGCGTAATGATGATTGGCGGTACGTTTCTGAGCCACCCAATTGGGCCTGCCGGCGTCACGGCCTGGATTATCTGTAATGCCGGATGATGACGATGAGGCTTTTGAGCGTGAGCTGCAGGCCGCGCCCTGGGCTTATGGGCAGCAAACAGATCTTTCGGCGGATGTAGTGCTGATCCGCATGCGGCGAGCCGGGTTAATGCGCGAGGCGCAATGGCTGGAGCGGCTCCTCGAGGAGCTCAATCGATAACCGGCATCAAGTTACCCGGCGCCACTCCGCTCGGCCGTCACCCCTCGAGAAATGCGGGGTATCGACCAGCTTTAATCCATTCCCGCCCCAGGAATTCAGCGGATGCAGGCTTTCCCAATACGCACCGATCGGCGCCAGGGTGTTTTTGTCGTACACCAGCTTGTTGTCGCGAAAGAAATTAAGATCTACTGCCCGGCGCGACAAATGCAGGCTGTTCATTGTCTTGGAGCGGCCGGTTTTAACGTAAATCTGTTGTTGCTCGGCACTGCGGTACAGCTCACCGCCCGTAACCGTAAACCCCATTTCGGTCGCTTTCTGGATCAATTTGCACATATCCAGCAAGAATGCAGCCTGCTCGGTTGCCAGGCTCATTTGTTTTTAATCTCCATGACCTTCTCAACGGTGCGGCCGCCAAAGTACGCCAACATGACGATTTGCCCCCACTGCCCGAGCAGCGTGACGTAATTAACATTGGCGTCCAGGCCAAATGCTGACATAAGCGCGAACACGAAATAGCCGGCCAGGATCGCAATAAGCGTCATCGGCCGGATGTTTTTCGATAACCAAGAATCCGAGGCCATGTCGGCCTTCCAGCGATCGGTTACCGCCTCAGAATCAATTTTTATCGTTTCAATATCGAGCTTGTTTTCCTCGAGGCGCAGGCGCAGCAGCTCCTCCTCGTGCTCCATCTCTTTTATTTTCAGTTGAGCGATCTGCTCGGGGCTCATGTTAGGCGCCAGTTTGACGCCAAGTTTGTCCTCAACAAACGCCTGGCCTTTTGCCATCACAGCATTGGCCACCAGGCCAAGGCCGTTTTGCAAAAGCGTTTGAATGATCGGCAGCATCAGCGCTGTAGAGCTTCCAACAGCATGACGGTGGTGGCCGCTAGAGCCGTCAGCAACAACACAATGGCCGTACCGCCGCCGGTAATTAAAATCCGCTCTAAACGTTTGAGCCGCGCGTTAATGGCTTCGTAGCGCACCGCGCAAACGTCTATGTGCGAGGTAACAGTTACCTCGAGCTCTTGCACGGTTGTCATGCTGCGCCCATCGTGACTTCAACCCATGCCTGGGCAGCTTCGTCCCAGGAATACATTTTGCCGTCGGTCGGCATCGGGACAGGTGCCTGCCAATCGGCGTTCGCGTCCAACGTCCACGACGAATACGGCTGCGGGGCGACAAACGCATCAAGGTCTGCGCGGTAGGTGTAACCGATCCCGGCATACCGCTTACGGATGTTGCCGTTATAACTGGTTTGCACCCAGTTTCCGCCGAACAGACGTTCACAGAACGCCTTGCCGATGGATTCCTTTTCCACGCCATTCGCGTCTGCGGTGTCTTTGTTGGCGACAACGATGACGCGAAGAACCACGCCGTTGCTGTCTAATTCTGCGTAATGCGCCATGTCAGTCCCTCAAATGCAATGCGGTCAGCGATTCTTCGCTGCCAGCCAAACCTACGGGAAACGTGTTAAACGAAAGACTAATGCGTTCATCGCCCTGCACGGTTTCCACCATGTGCGTAAGGCTCGACGGAAACAACAGCATCTCGCCGGTTGCCGCCTCAAACCACCACGACTCGCTGTTGTAGAGGTTCCAGTTGTCCGTGGTCAGTTTGATCTGCTGATAACCGTCGCGGTAAAAGTAAATCTTGTCGCGTTCGCGTGCGGCTTTGAAATACAGCACGCCGCTAATAAACGAATTCGGGTGCGCGTGTTTGTGATGAAACTCACCCGGCTTGGTGTAATTCAGCCACGACTGTGTGATGCGGAGCGACACGGCTTCTTTGGGCGCATACACCGCTTTGACGTACTCATCCACCGACGTTTGTGCAAACGCCAAAAGGTTTGCCAGCGTGTCGTGACGCAACACATAGCGGTCGTTGCTGGTCGTGTTGCCCATGTTCTTGTGCGTCGGTTGCGCGGCAATAAAGTCAGATTCCTCAGTCGTGAAATCACGGCCAAGTGTGAACTTGCCAACGGGCGTTGGGAATATGCCGTGTAGGTTCACGAATTCATCGCCTGTTCAACGCTTGCCAGTTGCGCTTCCATTTCAGCCTTTTGCTCGGGCAAATAAATGGTGTTGATGCTTTCTTCAAACGCTTTAATCTTCTCGATCACATCAAACACTTCGTCAATGCTCGGCTTCGGGCGCGGGTCTTCCCACCGCGTAAACCCAACACCGCCCGTGTATTCCCACTTTGCGCCCGGACGCAGCAAGTGCATGGCGACGTTGATGCCAACCAGTTGATACGCCTTTGGGTTAGTCGGTTCGCTCATCAGTTCACCTTCAAAATAACAATGCCGGAGCCGCCGGTACCGCCCGTTGTATTTGGCGTTCCAGAATATCCTGCTCCGCCACCACCACCGCCTGTGTTGGCGGTTCCTGCAGTTCCAGCGCCCGATGAACCGCCTGCGCCACCGCCGCCAGACCCACCACTACCAGCCGAAATTGGCGCATTTGTGCCGGCAGTTTTTCCGCCGCCGCCACCGCCTCCAGCGTATGTGACGCTGCTGCCAGAAAGCGTTGAAGCCGTGCCTGCGCCGCCATTTCCAGATGAACCGCTTGCAGCACCATTCGGCCCATTTTGACCGGCAGCACTTGCTCCGCCTCCACCGCCGGCTGCGATTTGATACGTTGTATCAGTATCTCCGCCTTTGTTGCCTTGCGACGGTGATGTTGACGGGGTATTGCCATTTGCGCCGGTATTCCATGCCCCAGAACTTCCCGTTCCTGCCGCGCCGCCGCCAGAGCCGCCAGCACCGGCAGCGACGTTGTTATTACTTCCACCACCACCACCACCGGCTGATGTGATGGTGCTAAAAACAGAGTTAGAACCAGATGATCCTGCATTGCTGTTGTTTGAACTGCCCGTGCCGCCGCCGCCAACCGTTACAACGTAAGCCGTGCCTGCCGTAACACTAAATGCCGTGCCGGTGCGGAAACCGCCCGCTCCACCGCCACCGCCTATAACAGAACCACCACCACCACCACCCGCTACGACAAGGTAATCCACCGTCGTTGCGCCAGTCGGTGCAGTCCACGTTGCTGTGGACTTAAAGGTGATCGGAGTGCCGGACGCCATAGCGTAGGAAAGGATGACAATGCCGGAGCCGCCTGCGCCCGACGCAACACTTGATCGGCTTCCACCGCCGCCACCGCCTGTGTTAGCCGTGCCATCAGTCGCATTAACTGGCGCATTTCCTGCGCCTTGACCGCCACCGCCTGTCCCGCCCGGCGAGGCTGGTGCGCCAACATTTCTGCCGCCGCCGCCACCCGCATAAGTTACAGACGATCCGCTAATCGTTGATGCGGTGCCATTTCCACCGCTGCTTTGTGCGCTAGTGCCGCCAGCCTGTCCTGCTCCACCGCCGCCACCGCCCCATCCGTTGTCGCCCACTTCGCCACTATTGCCCTGCGAGGGGCTTGTGGAAGGCGTATTACCGGGGCCACCCGTCCCGCCCGGTGAACCAGAACCACCGCCGCCAGAACCGCCGGGGCCACCTGCAACACCGGGAGACCCGCTGCTTCCCGATCCGTAACCGCCACCCGTGCTGGTAATGGTGCTAAATACGGAATCGCTGCCTTTGTTTCCGTTGCTAATTAGACTGTTTACTGATGCGCCGCCGCCGCCAACCGTTATTGTGTAATCCGTTCCGGCTGTGACGCTTAATGCGGTGCCTGTACGGAAACCTCCCGCACCACCGCCACCGCCCGAAGAGTTGCCGCCAGAACCACCACCCGCAACAACAAGGTAGTCAACGGACGTAACGCCGGTCGGAGCCGTCCACGTTCCTGAGGCTAGGAACTGCTCGATGATGGTGTAGTTGCCGCCGCCTACGACTTGCCCCAACAGCATATGAAATATGCCAGACATGGCTTAACTCACGTTGCCGCTAACGACGCAGACCGTGCCGCTGATAAATAGGATCGTTGCCACGCCGCGAGTCGCTAGCGTGAGGGTATCTTTGTCGGTATTCGTGCCAGCGATGTAAGCCGTCGTGATGGACATCGTCATCGTGATGCTGCCCGACGTATTGTTGAAGATGGACACTACATCGCCTGCGGCAAACGTGCTGTTTGGCACGGTAATGCTGCCGCTAGTGCCGACGCCGACAAACTTGCCGACATCGGTTGTGGCAAGCGAGTATGAGGTTGTTTTGTCCGATCCCGATTGCGGGATGTTGCGATAACCGACGTTGTTGGTGCCGTCAGCGGTGCAGTTAGACAAATTGCCCGAGGTCGGCGTACCCAATACAGGGGTTGTCAGCGACGGGCTAGTGGACAGCACCACGCTGCCCGAGCCGGTGCTGGTCGTAACGCCTGTGCCGCCATTCGCAACAGGTAGCGTGCCGGTCACGCCAGAAGCAAGGTTGACCGTGCCGAGCGTCTGCTTGAGCGAACCGTAAGTGTCAAACGTGCCGTCCGTCGTCCAAGTGTCACCAACCGCCAGCGTGACTTTGGCAATGGTTCGGAGCGTGCTGCTGTTGTTGTAGGAAATCGTCAGCGTGACGGCGGCGGTGTCTTTGTTCTCGATGGTGATGTTTTTCACCACACGCCTGGTGCTCGAGGCCGGAGCTGCGACCAGGGTGACGCTCGAGGTGCCGTTTAGCGCACCATCGTTGGCACCCTCGGTAAACGCTGACCCGGTATCGTCACCGTAGGCCGACGTAAAATCGGGGTTGGTAGTCGCCGCCGCGCCGGACATGGCGACGACGATGGATTTTGTGGTTGCGTCAAGTACAAGGATGCCCATGTTTCTTTACCTCAAGAGATAAACCATGCGAAGGCGTTGCTGCCGCCGCCACCGCCGCCGCCAGATTGGGCGACCCATGACAAACTGCCTGCGCCGTCTGTCCTCAAAACATATCCCGCAACACCGTCCGCATTCGGCCAAGTATACGTCGCCGATCCTGCCGATGTTTGCGCGATAAACCCAACGTATCCCGATGACGCACCGACAAACCGCAAGGTTGCGGCATTTGCCGATGCGATTGATGCGCCCGTCGCCGTTAACGTAGAGATGACAGCGGTGCCGATATTGGCCGAGCCAATAGACACCGAGGCAATCGTGCTGATGACCGCTGTGCCAATGTTGGCCGAGGCAACACTCGCCCCAGTAGCCGTCAGCGTTGTGATAACGGCATTACCCGCGTTCACCGAGGCAATGCTGCCGCCGGTGATCTGCGCGTTGCCGAGATTTGCCGAGGCAATGCTGGCCGACGTACTGGTGAGATTGGTCACCGTGCCGGTCGTAAACAGCGCCACCGCACCGTTGATAGAAGCCGCCGAGGCGTTGGCAACGTCCAGCCGCCCCATGTTGGCCGAGGCGATAGATGCCCCGGTCACGGTCATCGTAGTGACTACCGCCGTGCCGACATTGGCCGAGGTGACCGATGCGCCGGCTGCGCGAAGGTCTGTGATGTTCGCCACCCCAACATTAGCCGAGGCGACCGATACACCCGTCAGCGTCAACGCCGTAATGTTGGCCGTGCCAAGGTTGGCCGAGGCGATAGAGGCGTTGGTAGAGGTGAGGTTCGTCACCGTGCCGGTGGTGACCAACGCCACCGCCGCGTTGATTGAGGCGACCGATGCCCCTGTGGCGTCTAGACGCGTCACCAGGGCGGTGCCGATGTTGGCCGATGCCACCGATGCGCCTGTGGCCGTCAAGCCCGTCACAACAGCTGTGCCGACGTTTGCCGAGGCAACCGACGCGCCCGTAGCGGTCATGGTTGTGATGACGGCATTGCCGAGGTTGGCCGAGGTAACCGAAGCCCCTGCCGCTCGCAGATCGGTGACGTTTGCTACGCCAAAGTTGGCCGACGCTACCGATACGCCCGTAAGGTTAAGCGAGCCGATGTTAGCTGAGGCAATCGAGGCGCCTGTTGCCGTGAGGCTAGTAACCGTCGCCGTCGTAAGCAACGCCACCGCGGCATTGATTGAGGCAACCGAGGCACCCGTTGCGTGTAAATTTGTGACGCGCGCGTAATCTGCGTTTGCCGAGCTGATCGATGCGCTAGTTGCCGTGAGCGTAGTAATCGCTGCAACGGTTGCGTTAATGCTCGGCGTTGAGACTTCCGCCAAGTTGCTCTTGCCGGTAACCGTTAACGTGCCGTTAATCGTGGTGTTACCAAAAGAATTGGCCGCGTTAATCATCTGGAAGCGCGTACCGTCGTACACCACCATGACGATTTCGCCAGACTGAATATCGCCCGCGATCAGCGCCGTGCTGCCATCTCGAGCAACCGCTTTGGCGCCCAGGCTATTGATGTTGAGCGTTACCGCGCCGGTATTTGTGCCGGCAGCCACCCAATAAAACATTTGCCCGGCTTCATACGCCGTCAAAACAGGCGACAAAGTGCCCGTAATCGTGTCAGCGCCGCTGACCGAAATCAGCTTGCTCGAGGTGGATTGCACCTGGCTGAGGTTTGCGGCATCTGTTGCCAACGTACCAGCCGCAAGCCCCGTGAGCTTGTTGTTGCCCATCGGGATATTGGCAGTCGGCGTTGTTTGGCCATCTTTCGTAATACACGTTGAAAGCCCTGTTGCCAGGTCCGCCGTCAACGCGTTAAACACGGTCGCCGAAATGATCGTATTGGCTACAACCGGCTGGCCAGCCGAATTGATGACAAATGTACCGCTACCATTAAAGCTCATGCTGAGATCCTCTTATTCCTGAGCGGCGCCGTAAGCCCCAACACGCCCTGCAGCCTGGCGACCCAATGCTTGCCCCGCTGCTCGCCGACGCATGAATTCTTCCATGTTCGTCAATTCAGCTTGAGCCGCATCTCCACGCAATAACAAGAGGCGCGCCAGGCGGTTGCGCTGATCCTCGGGCATTCCGTAACCCGCAATTTTTTGCTGTGCCATGCCAAGTACGCCAACCGGGTTTGTAGTGGCCGATTGCGCCGCCTGCAACATATCGAATTGATCTTTCTGATCCGCCGCTCGAGCTTCGCGCCCAAACGTTTGCGAGCCGCGGCCAGCGCGTTCCACCGCTTTCAGCTGTTCCTGGCCCAAAATTGCACTTTGGAATTTGCGGAAATCGTTGCCGAAAATTGTGCGGATTTTGGCTTGCAGCTCTGGCTCTTTGTACATATTCAGCAAACGTGTCTGCCCGCTTTGGGTGTTTGCTGTGCTGCGCAATGAATCAATGGCGCCGATCCGAAACGCATCGAGCTCCGATTGCGTCATGTCACGCGTTAATTTGCCAAGCGCTTCGGCGGATTCGGAAAACGCGCCCTGGCCCTTTTCCACAGCTTCCTGCAGCTCGGCATATCCGGCAAACGTACTGCGCGCTTTGGCGTAATCGGGCGATAACGAATCCAGTTTTTTGACCAAATCGATGCGCAATTCATCGAGATCAATTGCCTCGTTTGTTCTGCCTGCCTTACGCGCCGCGCGCGCTTTATCGAACAACGTGCGCTTTAGCTGATCGGCCGAGGCAAACGGCAATTCGTCGCCTTCTACCAGGTCGCGCAATGCCGTTTCCTGTTCGCCGCGCCGCGTTGCGCTGCGCTGTGCGCCAGCCAGGTCAAGCTTTGCCCGGCCCAAAATCTTTTGCAGATCGGCATCAACCGGGAATCGAACCGTTTGCAGGGTTCGATACAACGGTCCGGCGTTTTCGGCTTGCAGCTTAGCCAGGTCAAGCAATTCGTCATCGGCAGATTTAGAAACGCCGGTAATGGTTTCTGCTGCGCCAATGATTGCCGGTCCGCGCTGCGATTCAATGCGGCGGCGCTGCATGTTGAGCCGTTTTGCCGCCGATCCTGGCATTTGCGACAACACATCGATTTCTGCCAGCGTGTTTTCGCCCGACGCGGCAATCGGCGCTTCACCGCCAATTTTCCGAATCCTGGCCGCCGCAATATCGGCGCCCTGGCCTCGCGTT
>Ga0208644_1000408_pt1 | contig 35871 bp, 53 predicted proteins | sample VirMetDEL_Nov_18_FD_184517 | JGI IMG/M metagenome (GOLD analysis project Ga0208644, IMG submission 184517) | Aqueous microbial communities from the Delaware River and Bay under freshwater to marine salinity gradient to study organic matter... | ecosystem: Environmental > Aquatic > Marine >...
CTTTTTTATTTTCATTGTTTTTTTGTCTGGATTAACCCCGCCGCCTTGATGACCGAATCGAACTAGTTTAACATTTCCAGTTTTTGGATCTTTAACATATACTTTGAATTTTTTAGGTTCATTGGTACCAGTACGAATTGGTTTGTTTAGTGTAACCTTTCGTCCTCGATATTCTGCTTCATTAATGTCCGATGTTATTACACCATCTCTGATATCTTCGAGCATTGACTTAGCACACGAATCACACATTTCGCCTTCTTCGATTGATTCTATTTTAACGCAGTTATTAACTGTAACTCCGCCTTTCGTTTTAGTGCCAGCTTTTTTATATCCATCCCAGCAATCGGGATCTAATCTTGTTTTACCCATTACAACTCCTGTCTAATGCCCAGCGCTGGTAATCGTCTACGCCATGTATTAATTATATCTTGTTTATCCTGTTTACTAATTACATTGTCTCTAACAAACAAATCGAGGTATTCATCAACTGCTTGTTTAAATGGAACTCTTCGTTTTTTAGCAGAAAAATATAATCCTTGTATGTTTGCATCTATTTCTTTTGGCAACTTAAAGTATTCACTTGGTGGTAAATCTCCTTTTTCTATTTTAGATCTCAAATCTGCATCTGATGAGATGAATTTACCTGGCATTACATTCCATCCACTTTGAGTAAGATGTTCTATTTCATGTCTGAGAGTATCTCGTATATCCATGGATATTTCACTCAATACATTTGGATATTCTGCGGGGTCAATTTCAAATCTAATTTCAATTAATGGAAGATCGGCATCTTCATCTGGAATCAATTCATATGAGTCATTCCAAGCGTCGCCGCCCTTTTTTAAATCATCGAATCCTTCGATCCATTGTACTTTGAGAGTTAAATGAAATTCTAGCGGAATAACATTATTTTCTACCTCTTCAAAATATATTTCTCGATAATGATTATCATTTATCTCGGGTCTTGGTTCGTCTTTTTTGAAAAATATCTTAACGCCAGCAAATTCGCCACGTGGATCTGAAACTGCGGCGTAACTGTCCTTTACTACTTGTAACAGTCGTTTAGATAGTTGGGTAACCATCGCATCGTATCGACCTTCTAGTATGAGTGGTTTCAATGATATCATATGAGTGACTTTAATAATTTTGTTATATACTCAGTTGCCAATCCATATTTGTTTACTTGATCGATCATATATCTAGTTTGTTTAATAATATGGGTCTTTAATGTTGTATAACCAGCTGGATTTTTAGCTGCCATGGCGTCGAGAAAAGCGATAATCTCGGGCGTGGTCAATTTTCCATAATAACCTAGTATTTCACTACTTCCAAATGACCACGATGTATCCAACCCCTTTGCCCAATTTTCTAAATCAGTTAATGCTTTTAATGTCGATTGTTTTCCTTTATTACGTAACATACGGGTTGTTGCATTAACTATTTGAGTTGTAACTTGTGGCGTAATTGCATTTACTTCAAATGGGTGTAAGTAATAATTCTTAAACCACGTTTTTCCAGAATCTTCTATTTTTTTAGATAAATTAATATCTGACCACGGAACTAAATTGTCATTATAAGCATCATATGTTTGATTTAATTTTGGACTTTTAAAAGAAGGATCTTTAATGTGAGCGGCTTCGTGAGTCATTGTCGTCACAAATCTTTGTTTACTTTTAGATTTTATTATTTCTGAAATGAATACTATTTCATTATTCGGTAGATCTGCCCATGCATCGGAAAAACTTTTTGTGTTAGGATATAGTTTTTTAGCTTGATCTAAAGAAATTACTCGTATTTTTATGTTTTTAATAGTGCCATCTGCCACTTTAAAATTCTTCAATATATATGTTTTACCGGCAGCTGCATTTCGATTAATATCTTTCCAGATTGTATTAGATAACCCATTAATACTTTTTATTTCTAATTCAGTAAACTTTATTGCCGTAGTCGTCTTAAACGTTGGCTTTAAGCCTTGTTGGGCTAACTGCTTAACATCTTTATATTTATAGTTACCATTCAATATTTTTGTTCGTATAACAGAAACCTCTTGTGGCGTTAAAGTTTTCAACCAGTTATTAATTGTTTTATCTGTGTATAATTGTTTAATTGTGTCAACTACCTCCTTGTCTAGAACAGTTTTTTGAACAGTTTTTTTGACTTTGTTTAACTCGGCGGCAATTGCATCTTTATTTTTTGATAGCTGATTTGCTAAAAATCGTTCTTGGCTAGTAAGATATTTTACTCCTCCGGCTAACTTTTTAGACAAACTTTTAGCAACTGACTTTACCGCTTGTTTAACTCCGGGTATTTTTGATACTATTGGTAATACTTCGATTGCTGCCATGATTCCAGCTGTCTCCTTGTTTCCTAGATTATATTCTTGTGCTGCATCGTATAACCCCATTCCAACAGGAACTCCCACTCCTATCCAAGCAGCTACAGCTGGTGCTGCTAACCCAGCCGTTGCAAGTGTTGCTACTGCTCCAACAATTAATTGACCAAATATAATTAGTTCAGATGATACTACTTTAGTTTTTCCATATTTGAATTGTTCTTCAGCTTCATAGCGATTAAATGGATTATCGGAATACTCTGGATTTTGAGATATCAGAACCCACTTTTTAAAGTTAGCATCACCTAAATACGGTTTAAACCAGACGTATAAAAGTCCGGAATCATACAAACCAATCGTATTAGTTAGTCCTCGTTTCTTTCGAATAGCATCTCCTTCCCGGGCTATATCGCTTCTATATTCATATATTAACTCTGCTGCATATGGATATACCAGAGATTCTAATGCAATAGGATTATTTTTTGATAATGAATATAAATGGTCTAATACTTTGAAATTTTGTTTAAAATTATCTAAGAAGCTTATAAGATATTCAGATATGGTACGACCTTCTGATAGTTGTACGAACTTGTCTTCGACCTGTTCCAATTGATTTATATCTTTTATCGACTTCACGGCGTCAATGGCTTCTTGTTCATCATCGGAAACATAGCCTTTTGCATTGTAGATTTTATCTGCTACCGCCTTTGCGGAAAATCTAGCTGATTGTTCTAGTAGTTCTAGTAGTATACCTCGTAGTTTCATATATTAAGTAGTTTTATATAATAATATATATTACATTCAATTATTATAATTCCAATATCCTTCTTTGTCTTTTTTAAAAGGATTCCCAACTTGTTGATAATAACAATTTAAACATAGTAATTGTAAATTTTCTATTTTATGATTTGTAGTATCACCATCAATATGATCTAATAATAAAGGTACTGTATCGTCTGTAATTCGTCGTTCTGCATAGCCGCAGGAACCGCACTCTTCTTCCATAATTCCCGTTGCTAATAACCGGTTACGTAATTTCCATGTTGGATAGTTTGGAAATTCCCCAGCCAAAATACGATCGATTGAATATCGATTGGTAGCTGAATGGTTATCTTTGTGTATGCCTTTTCCTGCTTGATTTGTATGTAAATCATACAATGTTTTACCAGTCTCTCGATCGATATACATTTTAGCATATTTCTTATAAGACGTAAATGAAACGTTTAAGAAACGAGCTGCTGCTGCATTGGATTTGGTATTTTCCATTGCATATCGGATCTCATTTTCACTTAAATTTAATGCACTTCTGCCTATGCCATATACATAAGCATAATCCTTCTCTTCTTCAGCCATGTTTAATACACCCCATACTTTCTCAATTCCAAAACAGCCATTTTTGGCGTTGTATATGAATCATATAGCGATCGTATTTCCATTCGTATATTTGATGTGAAATCTAAAAAAGTTTCTGGATAGACACCTGATAATTCTTTTACTTTTTTTAACCATAAACCATATGATGAATATTGGTCTAAAAATCGATCTTCATCTGACCTGTTTTCCCAATATTCAATTTGGTCTTTAAGCGGCCACATATGTATTGGGATATTTACATCCTTTCGCCTTGCCGGCAGTGGTTTTTTTCCACTTCTCTTGCGATCATTTCTCTGAATGAAACGATCCATTGCTAAAATTGAAACGTCTTTCGGCGACATTCCGCTATATGCTCCTTTTTTGCCCATAATATTATTTTTAATTTATAATTGTTGTAATTTTTCTGTTAAATATGCAACTATACGCCATGCATCTTCAGATTTATAAATATTACGCTTAAATCCATGTAAATCTTTAGTTTGTTGACATTTAATTGCTTTTCGCAAATACCTATGATATGCAGCATGATTTATTGCAATGCGTATATTTATTATTCGCTTTCTAAGTTTCCGTAACATAAACTCATTTTTTTAAAATTTCCATACGAAGTCCGCTTTCTGCTAAATCATGCATGATGTCATAGCAAATATCGTATTTATCTTCTAATACTGCGTATTTACCATTATTGTGTATTATCATAGCACACTGTTGTGCTTGCAATGGATTATGTCCAGCATATCCTATTAATAACTCAATAACTTCATCAAATGTATGTAAATCATCATTATATACAATTAACTGGTATTTTCCTTTATGAGTTAATTTTTTCTTTGGCATCTCGCAATATTACTGATTGTTCCCAGTATTCTCGTTCCGAACAATATGTTAATAATTCGTTTAATACATAATTAATAGTTTCAATATCCCAATTGTCAGGAAATAAATCCATTATAGATTCTTTAGTTTCATTTTTAGTATAATTATCTAAAAACTGCATTGATACTTTTAGTAATCTATCTAATTGGTTTTCTTGATCCATATATTTATATTAAATAATCTTTTATGAAATTCCAAATTATATAGTAGTAACAGTTAATGGTAAAGTAGCGGACTGGTTAATATATAAAAGATATGAACCTGGAGCTTTTGGAGCTGGGAATTGTAAAATACCACGTTTAACATTTTGCCAGGAATGTTCTTTAATTTTAGTACCAGATACTGAATATACACGTAATTTAATAGAATCAATTGGTAATATATCTTGATTTATTATCTGTATGGTTACTTCTTGATTGGGTTTAACTGTAGGATTAACTACTCGTATATCATTTTTATTAATTGACTGTAATTGTAGCTTTTCTCCGTATATACGAAATTGATGAGCATTCCAATTCATGCGATCTTTTAACCCAGATGATCCATTTCTATAATCTTTTCTAGCTAAATATAAATCAGCCACATTATGCCAATTACCAGCTCTCATTTGTTTAACTGCTTGGTGACCAGCCTTCAATTCTCCACGAAATGTGGCATTAACTAAAGCTTGTTGCACATTTACTGGTAGTTGATCGAAGTCAGTTATTTTCAGTTGTGTTTTAATTTTATTTATTGCTTTGTCAATATCAGCATTTAATAGGGTCGTTGCTTCTTGATCTGTAAGTCCGTTTGGAAACTCATTTTTTGATTTCATTTTATGGCCGTATGCAATAGTTGGCATCCCGCCTTCTGGGCTATTATGTGGGAACCATCTTTGCTTTTGTTTGTTCCAACCGCCATATTGGTTTCCTTTACTGTTTTCATATTTCTTTAAACGTTTGATAAAGGATGCATCTTTAACATTTTCATTCAGCAATGTTTTTAATCGTATCATAATTCTTTCCTATAATCTTGTTTCAACTACTCCCCAATCAACAACTCTAAAAAAATCATTGATATATGAAGCTCGTTTGCTTCGGTGTTTTAAATAATATGCATGCTCCCAAACATCCATTGCTAATATCGGAGTACCGCTACATCCAGAATCGATATAAGGATTATCTTGATTTGCAGTACTACAAATTTCTAGTTTACCGTTATCATTGCATAGCCACACCCAACCAGATCCAAATCTATCTAATCCAGCTTGTTTGAATTGATCTTTGAATTCAGCAAAACTTCCGAAAGCATCGGCGATCATAGCTTTGAGTTTAGCACTAGGAGCTTTATAGTCAGGAGTCATATTTTCAAAATACAACATATGGTTTATATATCCGCCGCCGTTATTTCTAATAACATCTTTTTTATAATGTTTTTTACAAATATCTATAGCTCGCTCCATTAAACCATGTTTATCTGAAGCATAATTGAATTCGTCACAGGCCGCATTAAATTTATCGGTATATCCTTTATAGTGTTTCGTATAATGTTCTTGCATGGTTTCTGCATCTATAATAGGAGATAGATCCGATAGTCCATATGATAATGGCAACCTTTTAAATTTAGGTTGTTTCAACTCTGTTAATATATGTTTAAGCGTTATCACTTTTTTGTTCTCCATGTGCCACCGAGTTCTTTATATTTTTTTGATGCCCACGCATTAGCATATGCAGATGGGTATATATCATATTTCTTTTTTGCTTGGGCTTTTGCATATGACCATTTATCGGGATCATTTGGAACGTTCTTTTCCAGAAATAAATTTAACTTTTCTGCAAGTTCCGTTTTTACGCGAATTGGCTTTTGACCTTTTTTTCGTTCTCCACCTTTTTTTGCGTCCCCGCCTTTTTTCTGTGCATCTCGTTTTCTTTTCACAAACTTAGCTCTGCCATCTTTTCCTAACTTCTTTGCTTTTTCTTTAGACAAACAAGCAGAATACGGATCTCCTTCTTTAGCATCTCCACATTTGCCAACTCTATCTCCTTGTGCGTTGTATCGATCCCAGCCGCCGCCGGCAACTCCGCCTTTCTTGCCAGTACCAAACCAATCTCGTAAATCTTCGTTAATCATTATTTACTAACTCCTGCTTTACGTGCCCATTCTTTTGAAACTTTATCTGAATCAATTGGTCCGCCTTTTGCCCACGTGTCGCAAGTTCTTGCCGAATGGCATTTAAAATGATGCATCCAACAATATCCAAAACCTACGTAAGCATCTTCTGGCATACCCGGAAAGTCTGATGCTGGTAAATCAACCAGCATACTATCTGCAACATCCATTGGGTCAGCATCTTCTAAATCTTCTGGGACTTCTACTGCTGGTAAACAATTTTGCATTCTTCTTGAAATATCAAATGCTACACAATTACCACAACGCATACCTCGTGCTTCTTCGGGAGTAGCTCCTTCCCATTCTTCACTCATCTTTTCCCAGTAACCATCACTTTCTGCAGATGGATTCATTGGACCATATGCATGTTTTTTCCTAGTACTGTTTCTGTTTTTAGTGTTGAGATCAACGTCTTGTGTTGCAGCAGGACATCCCGTTTTAGCTTCTAAAAGTAAATGTTTTAATAAATTCATTTCTTTCCTTTATTTATTTCAATAGCTGCCAATTGTTTTAAAGCTGCTTCATAATCTTCATGCGTTCCCAATGGCTTTTTGCCTTTACTTGGATATACAACCCATTTACCATCTACTTTTTCTATACGTTCTGGTACTAATGATTTTAATTGTGTTTTCATGGCCAACATTGAATCACCAGCTTTATTATATGTTAACCAATCTTTTGCCGTGTTCATGTATTCAGCAGCCAATGTTATTTTAGCTTCTAACCATTCTGGCAAATCATCTGTTTTCTCAATCATATCGGCAACGGCTTTAGCATCATCTGCACATTCCATTGCATCATGTTTTGCCATTTTACCTTCATGTTTATTATAATCTTCTTGTATCATATTTTATCCTTATTAAGCAGAGTACCAATCTACTCCATCTTCTGTTACTATGTTCATATGCCAAAAATTCTTTCCGGCAATAAGATCTATTCTAGTTTCCGGAGTCGGTGTTCCTAATGATGATGAAACCATTGTTGTTGCTTTTGTCATAAACGAATTCCCAGTAACATCAATAACAGTTGCTGCTAGTAATGTAGATGCTTGACTAAAACGAACATATGCAGCTGGGTTTGGGGTATTTCTTTGAAATGTAAATGTATAGCGCGATCCTAGATATGTAGATGGCGATGGAAGCGTAATAAGTAATGGAGCTGCTTGTTTTAATTCTATATCAACAATACCGCCTGGATTAATTATATCTTCTAGATTATATGATCCACTTTCTGCAAGAAAATAATCAGTATTAAAACTACCATCAACTTTTAAACTAGTTGCAATGTTAACGGCAGATTCACTAACCGCAGTTGCCGTACTGAAATCTACAATACTAGTTCCAGATCCACTAGTTACTGTCAACGATCCAGTTATTTGTAAATCATTGGTAGTTGCATAATATGATCCGGTTTGTGCAAATATTCCAGAACCACCAACTCCTGTTAATGCATGTGAAGCAGTTACGGCATATGATGCACTAACAACTGTACCTGTATAAATTCCATCGAATGAACCAGTAAATGATCCTGTTGCTATGACATCTGTAGTAGCAGTGCCATCTAATGCGTCAATAATTCTTGTTAAATGTTCTGATTGAATTGCAGAGCCATCTGTTATTCCGGTTCTACTTATTGTTGCCATCTATATTCCTTTTTTTATAAATTGGCCAATTTTTAGTTTTTTCATTTAGCCATTCTTGTCGTTTATCACACCCACAATCTTCGTCTAATATTTTAGCAATATGTTTTGATAATTGATCTAAACGTGTTGCAGATGTTATTTTTTTAATATCGTCTCCTAGTCCTCTTGAACTCATCTTGTTAATCTTTCTACTAGTTCTAAATAGTCAGGTCGGTTCATAGGTATTTCAAAAACTCTGGTTCCTGGATATCTATGCCGTTCATTTGGTTTCATTATAATATGGTGTCCAGTATCATCAAAGCCAAATACTGGATAATTAACAAATTGCATTGTAATATCATTCCCAGGTATTATAGTGCAAATACCAGGATGTTCCCATTGACCCATTGGATCTGTTACAGCATCCAAATATTCAGAAAGCATTGACCATTCATCATTGGTTAATTTATCTTTAGTATATAAATGTCTGCGTATTACAGATTCTACATCGATATTTTTACTTTCCACCAATTCCATATTTTGCATCATAACTTTTTTGCGTAATTCCGATAACTTAGCTAGATATCCTTCATTGCGTAACCATTTAAACGCCAAATTTTCTAAAGAATATTCTCCTCCAGCATCTAATCCACATTTTCTAAACTTTTTTAATTTATCACGTAAACGATCGATGTCTTGTAATGCATTTGGATTACTTATATCAATGTTATCAATCATATAAGCAAATGGATTTGCTTTATCTGCAATTTCTTGGTCATCGATTTGTATTTCTCGGTATTTCGGTTTCTTTACCCACGCGTTTTTCATTAATGAATATACACCAGTTGATGTGTGTGGTTCGGATGCATCCTGGGCATATAATTCTATATCCATATTTCCGAGTTTTAACGGGTATTTAGAATTCCATATATTTTTCTTTGCCATCATTAAATTACGTACCAAATCTTCATTTTCATCTACATCTGAATATTCAATCACAACATGTAAATCAATATCAGAATTTGAAGTCCAATTGTAATTTACAGATGATCCCGTAAGTATCACGTCTTTAATTGGAGCTGTTATATCTAAAAAATCATAAAAATACTTTGCAATCTTTAATAATCCCAACCGAATACTATCCGAAATGGATTTGTCTTTCCATAACGTTGGCGTTAAAATTGACTGTGTTTCGTATTCTGTTAACATGATAATATTCTTTTATATAAATATTATTATTTCCAAAAGAGCTGTATAAAAATAATAGTAACTGCTAAACATAGACACACTGCTGTTTTAATATTGATTCCTTCGCCGCGAAATATCCATGTTAATACACTGAAAATGATTATTCCAATAACAAATGAAACAAATCTAGAAGGCCAAAATTCGCCATCAAACCCATTAACTGCAGATTCAGTTGCCTTCATAAAAATATATGTAATAGGAATTCCTAATAATATTAATATCCATCGGTATTGTTTAGCAATTGGCCATATAATTGGCCCATTGACCTGAAACCATACTACTGATTGTCCTATTGCAAATAGAATAAATGCAGTAAAAATTAATTTTAAATTCATATAAATATATTATGAAAATTATTTGATAAATAAAAATGTATTGTTAATTTTTATTACGCTGAGTTGCAGTTGCATGTTTGACTCCCATAATAGTACCTATAATACTAAATGAGTTTGTAAGTAAGATACCAAATAGATTAGACCAGGTCGATTCTATAATTTTTGAATCATGCCCATATAGTAATACAAATACATATAGACCAGTTGTAATTACGCCAACTCCCATAATTACCCAAAGAGCAACTTTTACGATATTTCCCATTAACTCAGTTTGTGTTTTCTTTTGGAGTATCGAAAGATCTGTTTCTGCAATTTCTTTAGCTTGTTCTGCTTTAATTCGCAATATATCTGCTTCTTCTTTTGCTAACCTAGTTTCTTCTAATGCAGATTCCATATCTGATTTTGCAGATTCCGCGATCTTTTTTGCTGTTTTAGCATCATTTAACGACGTATTTGCTTCTGCCAGAGCTTTTTCTAATTGTTTATTAACTCTAATGTTTTCTTTAGCAGCAGATTCTAGTTCTTTGTTTTGTTCTTGAACTTTTTTGGTTATTTCAAGTCGTTTTCTACGAGTAGTAACGTCTTTCTCTTTACACTTATCTAAGTATTTTTGGAATTCTGAATCGCCTTCATCTGCTTCCAATAATTTAAGAAAGTTACCTTCTACATATATTCGTTTTTCTTTTGCAACTTTTAAAAGTACGTCACGTGCTTCTTTTGATATTTTCATAACCTATCACCATTTTACCTATATACTTTAAATGGTGCAGTTCTATTTTTATACCCGTCGTAATCTTCTTTGAATTCTTCTAAACGTGGTTCAATATCATCAGATTTAATAATCCAAAATTGTGCGCCAACTTTCTTTGCCTTTTCAATTTCCTCTTCATCCTCTGATGATGATATGATTCCGATAACTACACCATTACCATACTCATAGTTAACCTTTCTAATCATTTCAATACCATCGAAAGAAGAACCTATGATATTCAAATCAACGAATACGCATTCTGGTCTTTCGTGGTCTGGGTCATTTGGAAACCACTTTTTAAATAACCTATCGGCTTCATCGGAGCTATCCAATGCTTCAATAGATAGTGCCATATCTAATAGAGAACACGCATCTTCAAATACTAAGTGGAAGAGGTTCTCATCATCGATTAACATAAGAGTATCAATCATTATCAATCCTTATTTTTAACTTTGTTCCTTGTTCTAATTTTTCTGCTTTGATATCAAAACCATGTTCTTTCAAAATCTCAATACAAATGTTTAATCCTAAACCAGTACCAGATTCTTTCTGACCTTCCTTTCTTGTATATGGTTTAGATAACTCAATGAATTCTTCATGTGTGATACCTCTACCATTATCTTCTATAACTATGTAACTTCCATTATGATAGCTACCTTCTTGGTATATTTTTACATATTTTGTTGGTGAATCGTTATACTTTAATCCGTTTCTAATCAAATTGTCAATTGCAGTACAAAAAAGTGGTTCATTTATTTTCAATGATTTTGGTAAATTATCATCTAAAATTACCTGATTTTTATATGCGGTTAGTTTAAGATAACTAGATAATATTTCCTTTACATCACACTCTTCAGTAGCCATTTGTGCATTTTGTTTTACCAAATTAGTAAATTCATAAACCCCACTATATACTTTTTGTGCGTGATGCAATCCATCGGTAATCAACTGAAGAGGAGCTTGTATTTTTAGTTCATTTATTTGCTCATCAGTAATTCGACGTTTAAGAGATTTTATACCTCTTGGTAAATAGGTATTAATACCACTATGCATATCATGCCTGATAATCTTAGCAGCGTGTTCTAGATATATGTTTTTCTTGCTTAAATCGTCTTTAATTTCTTGTTTATTCTGAATAAATTCGATAACTACTTTAAAGAATGGTGGCATGAAGAATACAACGCATCCCCAACCAAATTTAGCAAGGAATATCGAAGGTTCACACAGACCAAATACAATGCAGGTTTGAACTGCAAAGAAAGTCATCATAATTAACCCGGCTATTACAAGAGATATTCGCGAGTTTAATGAAATTCCATCGAGTGCTTTCATTATAACTTAGACTTTTTAAATCCTAATTTACCAAAACCCCATTTTGAAGGACAAAATCCAGTCCATACGCCAACGTTAAGCATAAAAGCTACGAATACAATAAGTTCCCACAATTCTAACGCATATCCAGTTAACAGAACGATTGACATTAGTAAATATACCATTCTAGTGTCTGTTATAGTATTTATTAATGATTTCATAATTACCCCTTAGTTTTAAAATATTGATATAACTTTATAAATTTTAATTTAAAATCTAAGTCGTAACCTTTCCAAACTCATATATAAGTTGGACTTCTTTATAATAAAAATATACTTAGTTAAACTCCTACATTATAAACTTACCAACATATCCATTAATTCTGGTTGTGGGAACATATCAACTTTGTCTTTTCTCGTGTTGGTATGAGTCCATAAACCTTTTACTTTACCGTAATATGCATCTTCATTCCATTCAAATGCATCGGCACCATTTTCTTTGATCAATGCTGGTAAACCAGCTCTAATATCAATACCATCTCTTTCAGCGATCCACAATAACCATAATCTAATAGCCTCAATTTGAGCATCTGAATATCTATGCCATGTAGTGTGACCTCTAAACGGTTTATCAAGCGTTACAATTTGAGATTCATCAACTTTAGTACCGGCATATGTTTTGCCATCTTTAACCCAACCAAAGTTACATACTTCAATTGCAATAGAGTTCTTATGCATTGTTTGAGATCCATTCTTTCCTAAGTGCCAACCGTAGTTGCCTTCAGGAAATGCTTGAACCATGACGCCGTCATACTTATCGTCATTACCTTTAACTGATGGTCCACCTAAAACAAACTCGGTTGCAACTCGACCTCTGTTATCATTTGCCCAATTATTAATAGTATTATATGGATTATGCCAACCTGCAGTGTGGTGTAAAAAGACCCACTCTGGTTTGATTGGTCCATGACAGTATTCATCAGCTGGCATAAAATGTTTGTTAATGATTAGACCATTCTCTGTAGTATAAACTTTTTCTGAAGCATCAGTTGTTGCCAAACCCATTTCATCCCAAGTTTTAGGGCCTACAATACCATCGGCAGTTAAACCATTTTTTGTTTGCCAGTTTTTAACCGCTGTTTCTGTGCCTTTACCAAAGATGCCATCTGCATCTATTTCTAAAAGTTCTTGAAGTTCCTTTACTTCTTTACCTCTAGATCCTAATTTTAAAAACATTATTCTTTGTCCTGTTTTTTGCCCCAAATTTTGTCTATAGATGCAATACCTAATGCTCCAATTGTAATATACAAGAAACCATTGAATACAAATTCATGTATTGGCATTTCATACCCTTTTACTCCGGTATAGATGTCAATACTTAAAGTGACTACCATCATTAAGAATGCCATGAAGCCAATTATTGATTTTTCATTAATGGAATTATCATCTTTGAATAATTCAACTAAACTATTTTTAATTTTGATTATTATGTTTTTCATTTCTCAATCCTTTGTGTTTATCAATTTTATCTAATATAGTATTCAATAACTCATTTTGAATAAATCCAGCCAATGATGCATTTTTAAGTGCAGACATTAATTGAAATACAATAAATGGGAGTATAATAGTTTCAGATAGCCAACTAGTCCCTGGGAAACCTCGTTCTACCATGAGCAACACCGTGAGTATTACAATCCATGTAAACAACGTTTTTAATACTTTTATTGCTTTGCGTGTCTGAAATCCTTCTAATCGAATACCTTTTATAATTCCAAAAAATCCATCCAATAACATTACTCCAATAACTGCTAGATATTGTTCAAAATTGTTCATTGACAGTTCGAAAAAGTATGAACACATAAATGATATCGAGACAACTGGTACCGATAACAAAATTACTGTAGAAGTCTTCATGTTACAGTAAAATATTTAGTTTAACTGTAAATATAATTGATTTGGGTATATAGCTCATACACATATTTCGTTTTAGTTATAAATTTTTATTATAAATATGTATACGAAATATATTTCTGCTATGTTTATATGAATTTTAGATTGGTGTTGGGGTCATGTTTAATATAGTCGCCCCATTTATATTTTGCGTATTCATGCCCGGTTCTCTCAGCTCTTTGTCTTGCTTGTCCATTAGTCGATGCAGATGCGAAGTGATAGAAATGTAGATTGTATACTCTAACCAAAGACAGATTGTTTAAACTTGCCTTTAAAAAGAAATCCCAATCTGCTACCATTCCTAATTCATAATTTTCATCCCATCCTCCCATTTTTAAGTAATCTTGTTTAGACATGAATATAGGCAATGTTGAACCAAACCCATCTTGTTTTTCTGTAGAGATGGATTTTTCATATTCCCAAAATTTATCTAAATCAAATTCACTTATGTTTTTACCTAAGTCTTTGATATGAAATTGAGAGAACATGCTTGGGTATGGTTCGATTTGGTTAGGTGAGATTAAAGTACCATTGCTCCAATTTAACTCAAGAATAACATCCCAATCTTTAGGGAAAACATTATCATCATTTACTATGAGTATTTTATCGAATCTAGCATTATACACCCCCAAATTAGTCCCTCTACAAAGACCTTGATTGGTCGATAGGTTCAGTATATCAATTGAGTCTTTCCATCGGTCTAAGACCTCTTTATTTAAGTCATAGAACCCATCTACGACAACTATGATCTGATTTTTATTTTGTTGTCCTTCGATTGCTGATTTTAAGCATAGATCAAGCAGCTCAGGCGATTTATATGTTGGGATAATTACTGAGATCATAATTGTATCGTTAAACCCCATATGATATTTGGGGTGTAAATATTGCAATATTTTCTATAATAATCCGGATGGTTAATTTGGTTATCTACACTTTGCCAGTTTTGCAACCCGGCATCTGTTGATATAAAAAACGATTCCGAAAATCTATAGTTATTATCAATTAATGTTTTCTTGATTATGTTTTGGCGTTGTTGGTCATAATAACGCAAGAATGGATAACCAGATTCTTTATAATTCATATATGGTCCTACTGGTAGTGTTATAATTAGTTTTGAGTTTGCGTCTTTGAGTAATTTACATGCTTTTAATATGCCTCGTATATCATGGTTCCATAATACCATATCTTCAATATCACTATCAACATCATATGCTTTACCTTCCCAGAACATACCAAAATGCTCAAATACTGATATTGCTATAATATAATCAAATTTCCTCGTTTCGTCAAATTTTATGAAATCGGTTTTAATATGTTCCCAATTGGTATTCTTACGTAACCATGAATCTGGGAGAGATTCTAGTATATCAGTAGTAGTTACATTGTTACATCCCAATTCATGAATACTTTCACTAATTCCTTCTTTTCCGCCTTTACATTCCCCAATAATCAATATATCACTTGTTACATCATTAATTTGATTCAGGAAATATGGTACTTCTACTAGTTTCGTTCCTTTCATAGTTTACTCCAATCTGTTAATGGTGATAGCCATCTAGTTTCACCGTGAGTTGCATATCCTGGAATTGGGGTTATCAATAGTTCCCCAAGTTGCCTCAATTCCAGGAACATCTGAAAGTCATCTGGATGTGTCCCTGTAGTGTGTTTTCTTAATACCGGTTCGACTCGTTTTAGCGTAGATACCTTTGCCGCAAATGTCATTGTTGTACTATTGGTTATTTTCCAATGGCAACTATCCGTTAAATATACCCTAGTATCCTCCGCTCCCCCGTTACAATATGGATTGCCACCTTTACTTGGGTCTAGGTATTTATCTGGATGATCGTATAAGGCTACAAATGAAGCTCCTAGTTCAAAGCCCTCTTCTAATACCCGGTGTGATTCGGGTTTATGAAGATAATCATTTTCAATAAAATATACTATATCATCGTCATTGTAAGTCAATGCTTTGTCCAAAGCTATATTAAACGTGCCAGCACCATGTCCTACGGAAACCCAGTCAATAAGATCTTCAGCGACATGGTTACGAATCATATTTTCAGTTGGTAGCGAAACATTATCGGCAATAACTAACCAATCTGCGTCTGAGAAAACTGAAGTAGCATTCTTTAAACATGTTTGATTGTTTATGTAATCTGGTTTTTCTTTTTTATAACCAGCGTCTGATATTCTATAGATTATTTTCATTTAATTTAATTATATTTTTCGGTACCGTTTCGAAATGTTCTGATTGTTTTTTATTTAATTCTGAATGATGTGCTACGAACGTCTCTTTAATTTTATATAATGAAATTTCTGGACATTGCCAAAGAATATAAGGAAATGATATCTGATCTCGAATTGAGTTATTCTTAATTTCATTCCACCACATTTTATTAAAATTAATAATCTTATTCGTATTACGGCGCATTAAAATACCAGTTTCATATAAGCCGGTTTCTTGATATCCATTGTTTAAATATCTAGTTAATTGTAAGTTAACGATATCAGGATCGTCTAATTTGTACTCAAGTATAATTCTAGCTTCATCTATAATACTAGTGCGATCGCAATGTTCATGCACGCACATATCATATCCATTCATATAATAATCAAATAAATCGCGCGGGTGATATTTAAATATACAGGAATTATCCATCCAAATCCAGGCGTCATAATCGGGCAAATATTTATGCGGCAATGTTTTATACTTCCTAGCTGTCTTACGAGCACCACCTTCTAGATCTACAACTCGAATATCCCATGTATTTGATTTTAAATATGGTGTGTTAGTAAAACAAATAAATTCAATGCCGGCCACGTTATATTCTGGTAATAGTCCATGAACCTGTTTAATATCGTCTGTAAATAATGCGGTATATACAACTAGTTTGTTGTGTCCCTTTAATCTTTTATGTAATTCCTGTACATATACAGTAGAAGATGAAAATGCATTGCCTCCAGCAATTGTTTTTGCAATATAATCTGTATACCGACCGTGTTCGAATTGTTCTTCTAAACTATTGATAACTTCTTGTTTGTTCAAATTAACAAGTCCGGGATAATCTTTAAAATTACCGATTGCTCCGGCACCTCGAATTAGTATAGTTGGAATTCCTAATTGTATTGATTTAAAACACAATGTAGATGGAGCTGCGATTACAAATATCGAATCGGCAATTAATTGATCAATATCATCCGTATTGGCAATAACTTCACAATCTAATAAATCATTAACATATTTAATATCGTTTGTATAATCTGGTTTATCTAGTCTCGTTTTTATTTTTACTTTAACCGGACAATTGTACTTTTCCTGTAAATATCGTATACCACAATTATCAATAAAGAATTTATCGAAATTAACTGGAAATATTGAGGCCCTATTACCCAAGAAATTTGCTATAATTAAAATATGCTTATTTCCGCGTTTTTTTGAAATTAGAGTATCATTTGCTGGTATTCCGCCTGTTTGGAAATCCATTGCGAAATCATACGCAACGCCATTTTCTTGGTGCGGCCGGTCTTCATTGCCATGCGAATTCCCAACAACTGTTATATTGTGCTTTTTACATTTAGAATAAAAATTCGGAATATTGTACTCAGATTTCCTACGATTGTCATCATATATAACTAAATGATATAACGAAAGATCGACATATGATGCCAAATCATCTTTTATAGAATCGCCATGGTATCGTAGTCCCGGACCATATATAATATGATCAATATATTCCCGATATTTATTTATTTTTATATCTCTTTCATCTACATCGCCGACCCAAGGTGTTTCTTTGCTAAATAATCCAATACAAAATAAATCAATTGTATAATCTGATGCTAACTCCGGTATAATAGGCCATAGTTTTTCAGCTACCCTATGATTTGTAAATAATAATAAAACCCGTTTTTTCATTATCCTATACCTTTCCAAGTTGCTCCGCCAGTTGTATAAAAATGATTACATGTTAACTCCGGAGTATATAAAAAATCATAACCAATATCTACTAAGTCCTTGATCCAATATCTATCTTCTTTCCCAGGCACATCTTCTGGCATAGGGTATTGTTCTATCATATCCTTTTTATAAAAACAAAAAGCGTTATGTAAAAAATAACGACCTTCGATATCAGAATATAAATTAGTTATCGGTTTATTACCAAAATGAGACCAAATGTATCTCTTTGATATTTTTTTACCTCGATATATAGGGTTTTGTTGACCCATTACAGCAACATTGTATTCTAATTCACTTTTAACTAAATCTAAATCTAACTTAGTAATCTGAGCGTGTGCTGATAATACTAATATATACTTATTAGATGCTTGGCGTACTCCCAAGTTGATAGATTTACCTGGAGTATAGTCGTTAATTGTAACTACTTTAATGCTAGCACGGTTTTTAAATAGATTTACAATCTCCAATGAATCATCGGTTGACTGGTTATCGACTATGATTATTTCGGGTTTTACTAGATGATCTAAACAAGACTGTATTGCAAACCCTATAAACTCAGATTCATTTCTATTTCGTATAATAACACTAACGTTATCCATCAAACCTACCACTATAATTAATTCTAGAATCCATTTCTACTTCTTGTAAGTCCAATCCGCGATCAATCATCATTTCATCTCTTAATTTTATATAATCTGACAAGTCTTTTAGTTGATTTGGTAAAATAGCAAATTTATTATCGCGGCCAGGCAATGTAGTGTCAACTGTAAAATGCTTTTCAATTGCGTGAATTTTAAATTCTAGAGCCACTTTAGCAGATTCTACCCCTTGCATATGATCGGAATATCCGGTCCATTTAAATAAACGATTTAATTCTTTCAATTTACCAATATTTGCATTTCGTGGATCTAATGGGTATGTAGAAACACAGTGCATTACGCACGTTTTGTTGATATCTGCTACTTTCGATAATCGTTTTACTTCTTCCCACGTAGTAGTGCCAACTGAAATAAATACCTTGTCAAAGACTTCCATACATTTTTTAATAAGCGGATAATTCCTACTCTCAAAAGATGGTATCTTAACACATTTCGTTGTAACATTCTTATATAATTCAACATCCCGCAATGAAAATACAGAAGACATAAATTCAATACCATTTTCATCGCAAATACGTTTAAGATATAAATGATCTTGTAGTGTCAATTCTGCCTTTTCATATATTTCTCGGCGTCCGTCAGTATCCCACGATCCTGGCTTTAACTTTGATACTGACCAGGATTGAAATTTAGCGTGAGTTGCTCCATTATTTGCAGCTTCGACGATCATTTGTTTTGCTAGGTTCATATCACCCATGTGATTCCAACCAATTTCTGCTATTACTATCATTGTTTTCTTTTTAATAACCAAATAAAATATGCGTTGTCTTGTATACTTGTTCTTTCGTGAACTAATTCATAATTTTCTAAAAATTGATTATAATCATGAAATAGCCTAGGATGTTCCGGCGTTTCAAATTCCTTTTTTAACTCGCGTAACATTATATATTCAGGCTTCCATGATCCATTAATTCTTTTTATTATCGAATCCGCCTTATCATACTGTAAGTGCATAAAATGATCTGATACTAACAATAACTTCAAATCCGTCATTAGCATATTATGAGCAACGTCTTCGGAGTCGCCTTCGAAGAAGTGTATTATTTCGCGAATCTCTGGTGACATATTTGCCAATGATGATTTTTTGAATAAATCACTACAATAGAAATTTAAATACTTAGTATTAAATTCTTTGTAAATATAATGTAAGTTTCTAGCAGGACCAGATCCCATTTCGAATACTTTATCATTTTTTTCTAGTACATCATATTCCTTCAATATTTTAGCCAATTCTTTTGAATTTTCATGTAGTGTCGATCTAGCATTCATGCCAACCGCAGATTGGTAATTTTCCGGGAATCGTTCTTTTCCAAATTTTGCCATTATCCTTGTAACCTTTCTTTTGCTCGTTCTAAATCTTCTTGATAGTGTATATCAGTTGCATCATCCTTAATACAGCCAATTCTTTTTGATACATGTCCATTCATCAAATGATCATACTTAAAAATACGTACCGATCCACTTCGTTTGAATGATGGTTCAATTGTAATTAAATCATCATAATTATTCTCTACCATGTAATCTACACAATAATCAAATGTATGTTCTCTATCCGGGTGATCTGGTTGTAAACATACCACCAAATCATATTTCCCATCTAATGAATGTATTGAATTAAGTAAATCAATGTACACATCCGTTACTTCCGCATCTTTAAGTAGATGTGCTGGTCTTTGAGAAAATGTTACTTTGTGTTTTAATGCAATATCTAAAACTTCATCACTTTCTGAGGATATGATAATCTTTGGATTATATTTGCTTTGTTTAGCATAATCAATTGAATATTCCACCAATGTTTTACCTTGTATTTTTTGTATATTCTTTTTAGGTAATCTAGTGGAATCCGTTTTTGCTGGTATAATTACTAATATTTTCATAATTTATCTATTGCCCATTTATATGCTTTTGTTTGTCCTTCTATTGTCATGCCACCCGTATGCGGAGTAATTATTATATTTTCTCCCTTGTTCATTGCATGTATTATAGGAGATTCTGCCAAATTGTCAAATTCATTCTCAATCACATCTGTTCCATACCCAGATATAATTCCAGTTTCTAATGCATGTACAATATGTTTTTCATATACAATCTCTCCTCTCGATGTATTAATAATATATGGTTTATTCTGACTAATTCCAAGAAGTCGTTCGTTAATCATATATTTTGTTTCTGGAGTTACGTGTACGTGTAAAGAAATAACATCGCATATTTCAAACATTTCTTTTATATCTACATCGATATAATCTGGTTCTGATACCTCATACGGATCATAAACATATACATTTGCGCCAAATGCATCACAATATTTAGCCATCATTTTACCTAATCGACCATATCCAATAATACCAATATTTAAATCTTTAACTTGCCTTCCTACAAACTTTGTATAATCCCATTTAAAGTCTGTTACATGTTTTATCGATTCTGGAATTTGTCGTAATAATGATAACATTAATCCAAACGCCAATTCCGCTGTTGATGGGAGCTCGTTTATTAACTTATAATCATTAGTTAATGAATATATCTTAATTCCAGCATTCCTACAATAATCCACATCAATATGATTCATGCCAGTTGAACACGTATTAATTAATGTTATATTAGTTCCATCTAATAACCAAGAATCAATTTTATATGTTTGTTGGTTTGGATTGCATATAATAGTATCAATATTATTATATAACAATAAATCCCGGACTTCGGTTTTATTACCTTCTTCTAAGTAAAAAACTTCGCCCTTTTTTTCAATCATTTCGGGGACTCCAGGTAAATGTTTTACTGGTGTTATTACTGCTATTTTCATTTTTTAAATTTTAAATCTAAACAAATTTCTTGAACTACAAAATTTGTACTGTTTTTAATTTTGTAGTTCAAGATTTTTTTAGCTTTATTAATATTTGCAAATCTAACTAATATTTCTTGATAGTTACCAAATACTTTTTCTGTAGGCACATATACTATTTTTGATTGTTTTTCGAAATACGTATTAATCAATTCGGCTATATACTTTACTGTTGTCTGTTCATTTGTTCCTAAATTAATAATTTCGCCATTTGTTTCTTTTGGATAGTTTAATATCGAAACAAATCCTGTAGCAATATCGTTAGCGTGTGAGATCGATCTCGTTTGCATTCCATCTCCGTGTATTATTATATCTTTTCCTTCGGATGCTAATTTAGCAAATAATGGAACATGTCCACCACTCCATGTTTTCGACGAACGTTTTGAAGCACATCCGAAAATACGTATCACGGTGCATTCTAGTCCTTGTTGTTGAAAGGTATTTAGTATGTATTGTTCACTATGCCATTTTGACAATGCATATGAATATCGAATATTAGTAGCAGCACCCATTGTTATGTTGTCATCTTCACAAAACGTTTTTGAATTACCATATATATCACTAGTAGATGCAAATATAAACTTAGTTTTATGTTGCAAACAACGCTGAACCAAGATCTTAGTCATGTGATAATTTGTGTCTAATATATCTGCAGACAATACACTACCATCCCATGCTTTTTTTAAAGATGCAAAGTGATAAATTATATCGTATTTTGTTTTATAATTTTTAATATTCTCTACCTTATCATGTATAAATTTAAAATTTTTATTTTTTATAGCATCTGATAAATTGTCTAAAGTACCATATGACAGATCATCTATTCCGTCGACCATATGTCCATTTTGGAGTAATAAGTCTGTAGTGTGACTGCCTATTAGACCTGCAGCACCTGTTACTAATACGTTCATAATAATTCCTTTAATTTATTTACTAATCTATGTGCGGCATAACCATCCCACTCAATCACTGGCGAAATTGTATTATTCCATTTTTGTTCGATCCATGTGTTAATAGATTCAATATTGATATCGTTGATACTAATTAGCTTATTCATGTTTAGATCTAACGTCTTTTGATGCTCGGTACTAGGTCGTAGTGTGAATAACGGAACATTCATAGCAGCTGCGTCACACTGAACTCCGCCTGAATCTGATATCATATAATGACAATTCTTCATCATTTGTAAGAAGTCTTTGTAGCCCAACGGATTAATGAATTTTATGTTCGAATATTTGATTATATCAAGGTTTGCTTTTGTTCTTGGATGAACTGGAAATACAACCGGTATTTTGAGATTATCTAATCTTCGAAGTATCATTGACAACTTTTTAGGATCATCTACATTAAATGGACGATGTAAGGTGACTAATACAAACTTAGCAAATTCGTTACGAACTGGGTTGAATAACTTTAAACTATCAATCGCAGTGTTACCAACCATATAATTCCCACATGTAAGACCTTCAGAAACCAAATTCTCAATTCCAATATTCTCTGTACAGAATCTATACTTAGCCATATGGTCAATGATAATTCTATTACGTTCTTCGGGCATTGATTTATCTCTACTCCTAAGACCCGATTCCACGTGAATAACAGGTATATCTAAATTCATAGCAGCGATACAACCGGCAAGGCTGCTGTGAACATCGCCATATATTACAACTCCGTCGTATAGGTGATTCGATAATACATCTCCAATCTTTTCGATCATATCAGGAAGTGCCGTCGAGTCCAGAAAATAATCTGGCTTAGGTAAATGTAAATCCTTAAAGAATACATCTGACATCAACTCGTCATAATGCTGACCTGTGTGAATAATATAATTCAGCCAACCTGCTTTTGTCATTTCGGAATAGACAGGCATCGCTTTAATAAAATTAGGTCTTGTACCTACTATATGAGCAAATGTTTTCATATACCAAAACTCCTTAATGGCCCGTTATTTATATTATGATTAAAAAATTCTAAAATAAGAGTATTTGCATAATGTTGCTCTATTACATCAGAATATTCATGAACATTTTCATAATGCCAACCCCATCTGTCTTTCCATGCTTCAAAGTTAGAATATTCACCAAAGTGATAATCATTTCCTTGCATTGCTCCCTGTGCCGAATTTTTATTTATGTTGTATTTTTCTTTTAATGATTGATTGTTTAAACAATACAAATTTGGTAAAATTAAACATGGTTTATTTTTATGATTGAATTGCATAGCAATATCAGGTAGCCATAAGTGAAAATGATATTGATTTGTTGCAATTATATGTTTATTCCAATTTGAAACATTTATTCCAACAGCTGCCCACATCGGAAACTCTACAATAAATGGAGATCTCCATACTTCTTGTTTTAGTAATTCTGTTTGCCGTTTTGTACATAACCAACGTTTAGAATTATCTCGAATTGACAAATGACACATTCCTATCATTCCTAGCGGGGACTCTCCTCGATCGAATTCTTGTAAACTATTTAATGTGTAGTTACCATGATCTAAAACATTGAATCCAACTATACCAAAGTCATCGAGTTTATCGCTTTGTATATATTTGTTTAACTTCGAAAAAAAGTTTTTTGATATAGGGTATATATCATGTTGAAAACAAACTATCCATTTACAATTGGGACGATTTTCATTAACATAGTCTATAAGTGTTTGCGTAGCCATTTGTACGCCCCTATCTTTGTTCTTCAGAAAAACAACATGATGTTGTTTGCAAATAGCTTTACCTTTATTCAATTCATTAACAGAAGAATTGTCATCAACATTGATAAATTCAAAACCTTCAGTATTGATGTTTTTCAATACCTCATTTTCTAACATATCATAGTTATTTCTTGAAGATACATATATAATAATACTATCACGCTTCATTTGATATTCCCTTAAAAGAGTATATGTAGTTAGTAATATTTTGTTTAGGTTGATAGCCAAATTTTTGTGTAGCCGATATGTCAGCTAATGTTATTCTAGCCTCTCCTGGTCTAGCTGGAATATATTTAATATTATCAGAAAACATTGCGGCAATTTCGTTAATTGAATAATTTACACCGGTGCCTAGATTATAAACTTCTCCAGTATGTGTATCGTTACTTAAACAAATTAATCCATCGCATATATCATTCACGTGAGTAAAATCTCTACGTTGTTCCCCATCGCCGGTAATTGTTAATTTTTCATTATTTTTAAATTGTCTCTCAAAAATCCCAATTATGGTTGCATATTCGCCAGTAGTTGGCTGCCGATCTCCGTATACATTAAAAAACCGAGTTGATACAGTAGATACATCATATATATCCGAATACATTTTTAGTATTTCTTCACCCGTATATTTAGTGAATGAATATGGATTTAACTTTGGGCCTCCGTATGCTGAACTGGAAGCGGCATATACAATCTTTGCCCCTATTTTTCTGGCAAATTCGCAAATATTAACCGTTCCCATTACATTTGATTGGAAGTATGATTTTGGGTCTTTAAAAGATGGTTGTATTCTAGCCAATGCCGCTAAATGAAATATCAAATCAAATTTCAATTTATTATATTTATCTGAATTGATATTATTAATATCATCAATGAAATAATTAACATCTGTAACCATGTTTTTTGTGCTACTAGATGCGGATGCCAAATTATCAATTACTGTTATTTCATAGTCTGTCGTCTCTTGTAATCGTTTTACTAAGTTATACCCAACAAAGCCAAGCCCGCCGGTAATTAACACTTTTTTCTTATAATTGCTCATAAAAATTATTTTGTTTTTCTTGTCTATCTATATCTTTAGGGTGGTATAATGATAAATCTTCATCTGCTGGGAAAAATGTATACTTACCATGTCCTTCAATTACTTCATGAACCGATCCTTTCCATTGTATATCAGGAGAATTTCTGTAGATCCTCCTCTGATAGTCCGGCCAATTTACCCAACCTCGCTCATCTACGCGCCAACCCCATCTTCGGATATGATCTTCTGTCAAACCGTCAACGGTATTAACTCGGGGCACAATGAATAAATCTACATCTGGATTATTTTCTAATATAAATGGAAGATTGGTAATTAAATGCTGGTTTGGAATCTCATCTGCATCTATTTGAAAGATGTAGTCGCCGGAGCACTTGGAGTTTAGGTTGTTTTTGAATTGGGCAAAGTCGTTATTGAGTGCATGATAAGATCTAATTACATTTTGATCTTCACACTCTGCTGCTACTGTTTCTACATAATCTCGAACTTCAGCCGAAGAGTTTGTCTCATCAACGAGTATAACGACCTCATCTTGTTCGTTTTTATTTGTGATTAAGAATTCAAAGAGTGTTTTAAATTCATTGATTTCGTTACAAACTGTTATAGCGTAAGAGATTTTCATTTTTTACTTGTAGTATATATTTTTAATTTAAACAAACATATTTATATCGCCATCCAAAAATAACAATTCATCTTGTTTATGTTCTAATATTCTAAGAAGTTCTGCCATATATTGTTTCGCGCCATTATAATTTTTGAGAAAATTAAAAACACAATTTTCTGCAACATCGGCCTGTTCTGGAGTTTCGCATGAATCTATAATATTCATGATCCAATAATGGATATCTAATGGACATCGACTTCTCATAATGGTTTCTTATATTATAATGAATAAAATATTTTTATCCTAATTTATTACACTTTTTGTAGTTTAGGTAATTCTAATTTTGGAAGTTTTAATTCTACTTGTTTAGGCGTAGTCTCTAATTGACTTACAATATCATCAAATAGTGGTTTATATTGGGTTTCTTGTATGTGTTTTTTTGTAAAATTTCTCTGCACATGAGTGCGCTGTTTCATTGATAAATTTAAATGTGTCTTATAATGTTTTAAAACCCGTTTCATTAACTTTGCAGCTTGAACATAATCAGGCGTAAACCATTTTGCACCATCAATTAAAAATTTATTCTGAGCCGATGGGTGTATTGGAGTTAATCCTCCGGGTATTTTACAAATATGTTCTGGGTGTAAAAAGTCTGTTTGGCCGGAGTAGTATGGAGCAATAATAGGCTTACCAGTTGTTGAAAATTCTAGTAGCGGTCGACCAAATCCTTCTCCTTTAGTAAACGAAACCATTGCCACTACTTTGGGATGGTTATACAATGAATTCATTTCTACATCAGATAAATCACCATGCAGTAAATATACGTGTGGTAGAGTTTTATTTCCAAATAATTCTCGTATTTGATTTATCTTGTTGGTAATTTCAAATCGATCCATAACTGAGTATGTAGCACCAGATGTTTTTAATATGAGTGCAGGTGCGTTAGATTTACCTTTAAATGTATTAAAGAATGTATACAACATCCCAGAAATATTTTTTCGATCTTCATGCATTTGACCAGATAGCCAATGACCAACAGATAAGAAACATTTTGACTCGGGTATTTCATCTATTCCTCGTATGTCTACTAGATCATCTACTTTTGTTTTCTTGTATACTTCTGGTCGGAAATATTCATTTACAACGCGCAGCATGCATGTAATAGATTTGTTATTATCTTTTGCAGTTCGCTCAAAGACTTCTTTTGTAAATTTCGATGGTACAACAACAACATCCATCTTATTTATCATATCTATCCACTCCACAGGGCATATATCTCCCTCAGTACCAGCAGTGACTCCAATATTATAATTTCCAACAGGCTGAAATTCAGTTGGAACTGTTATCTGTACCCATATTTCTGGTTTCGCTTGTAATGGTAGGCCGATGATTCGTTCTTGCCAATGTAATGGTATTGGATAATTCATTGGCGTTGACCCCCATGGCATGGATACTAGTTTTATATCCCATGCATCATCTCCTACTCTATCTCTAGACATTAATTCCATTGCATTTGTAATAAACTCTCTGGCATGATGCCCGTATCCAGACTGCGTTGCCACCGGTGATGTTATAACTACATTTCTCATTATATAATTCCTATATTTTCGTATTGATTTTGCGTAACTGGTTTTAAAGTATATCTAATTGCATTATTCGGCTTAATTTCAAATAACGTATTGATACATTGTTTCATTGCTGCTCCCATCATTTCAGCCGTTAATCCATTTTCTAGGCAAAATTTGCGGCCGGACTCTCCACATTGAGTTCTTTCACTTTCATCCATATTATACCAATAAAGAATAGCATCTGCTACATCTTTATAATCTACCCGGTCATCAAATATATATGGCGTTTGTGGAGACCCTTGCAATGAACGATTTGATGGAAATACTGGTTTAACCCACTTACCATGATTTTTATATTTTCCAGCATGATTAGTTGTAAATTCGCCGCTGAATCGAATCCAATTTCCATTTTCATCTAGAAATCCACATTGATCTTGCAATCCTCCGGTTACATTGTTAATTATCGGTGTTTCGGATAACATTGCCTCTGTGCTACTTAGTCCCCATCCTTCGTTGGAAGCTATATTAACTACCACATCTGCTACGTTATACATAGCATTAAGTTCATCTAAGCCAAGTTTTTTATCTGAAAATATAATTTTACATTCGGGAGCAACGGCTTTCCATACAGCACGTAAATCGGTGCCATTTGCATCAACGATAGCAGTGTGCATTAGTAATGCTACCCGGTCTTGTTGTTCAACTGGTAATTTAGATCTGAATTCTCTGAATGCTAATATTAAGTCTCCTGGTTGTTTTCGTCTGATGTTTCGATTATTCCACATTACGACAAAATCTACATTATACCCCGTTTTAATGTCATTAAACATTTTTTGATATAATGCATCAGTATCTGCAATTTTTTTGAATTTATTATGATTTAATCCATGTGGTACAAAGCTAGTTAAAATTGTATTTGCATCAACAGATTCTTTTACACTCGTTTCATCTAAGTCTGTAACAGAAAAATCATTTTGTCGCAATACTTCATTATGAATGTTATGAGACTGTTTGCTAATACCCATAATTAAATCACAACTACCATAAAATGGGGCATTCCACATCGGATATGGTAAATCATCCCATATCGAATAATAAATAATTGGAATTTGAAATGTATTTTTTAATTCGTGTTCTAATGCATACAACCAAGTCCAATAACGAGGATCGGTAAAATGCATAATTGCATCAGGCTTTTCAGCATTAATTAATGCCATTAAAATATTACGATCTCCATAGCCGGTCCATGGTATAATTTTAACGGAGGCATCTTCGATACCAGTTTCTCGTTTAATTTCCGCAGATATATCTAATCCTTTACCATGTTCTGGGTGATCTAGTGCAGCTCCTAACTGTACCCAATCAAATTCGTCAACTGTGTTAAATACAATTTCTTTAGATATTGTTCCAATACCAGATGGCAATCGTAAGTCATCAGATAACAATAAAATTTTACGTTTTTTTCTGTTTGTAGCTCGTGTAAGATTTGGTAATTCCATACAACTCTTTCTTTTTTTATAACTTTATTATAAATATTCTAATTTAAAATAACAACCGGAATATTTAATTTTTTTGCATATTTATATGCCGTTTGCATTACAATATCTAATTCACCATTAGCAAGTATTATTATGTACTGGCTATTTTTTACTAGTAATGTTATTCGATGGTGTAATTGACTAAAATGATATTTCTTACCATAATATGATTCAGGCATTGCAGAATATAAATTATATCCCGAAAATGATGGGTTGTATTCTTTATAATCTAATCCCATTTCTAATGCAAATTTCCGAACCATCAATCCCGCACCTTCTTTGCCGCCTGCTCCTAATAAAGTACAGTCACTATATTTGTTTTTAAGTTGAAAAATAACATCTTTAACTTTTCGCTTATTTTGCCAACCAGTATTTCCTATAACTGCAATATTCATCATTCTTCTCTAATTCTACCCTCTTTTGGGCAATTTTCATAATCAGTTTTAAATGGGCAATATTTACAATGCTTTGCGCCCTTGCCAGCAATCGCAAGATAGTTTCTTGTTTCTATACGATTTCCACTAGTATCAAAACATGACTCTATAAATTTTTCAACTTGTTTCTGTGCTCGATTAACAGTAACTTTACCAGATGCTGGTTTTATTTGTTGTATCCGATATTGCGGGAACATTGATTCTGCTTGAATTTTTCTCTTAACTACCATAAATTCAATATCAATATTTTCTAATGGAAATCCAAATTGCTTAGAATAATATTGTTTATATAAAACTAACTGGGCTGCTTTTAGTTTATCTGCCTTTTGATATTTATTCCATCCCATACGGCTAGTTTTAATATCAATAATTACGACCCGATTAGTTTTAGTATTACGTATTACTATATCTAAAAAACCATACCAATACACCGAAGGATTTTTATCAGATGCTGGAGTACACAATTCAACTTCGATCCCAACTAATTCCCAATCCTTTGCAGAAAAGTATTTAGATCTGCGTTTAATAAACCAATCTAATATAGCAATACCATCTAATGTAAATTCCTTTAATTCACCGGGTGTTGAAAAGTGTTCGCCGCCATTAGATTCAACAGCAGATATGTATTCAGACTGCATATTATCAAGTAACATTTTATCTAAATCTAAATCATTTGCTGCTTTAACAGATTGTGTATATAAAACAGTTAAATATTCTTGTAAAGTCTCATGGAATGCCGTTCCAAAAACAGTATTGATATTTTGAGTATATGGTGCTAATTTCTTTATATATGATAGCTCCCACTGTTTAGGGCACTTTTCATGCATGGAGAACTGCGAATATGAAATTTTCGCTGGTACCGTTTTGGGATCGCTTAATGATAATTTATATATTGGATTAATGTATCCTGATTTCATACTATGGATATGTTATTAGTTCTTGTTTACACTCGTTGATAAGTTCGTTTTTATAATTTATTACAGCATCCCAGAATTCGTCTAACGCAAGATCATGATGTTCAGTTTCTTCATAATCTCCCTCATCGGGTCTGTTAAAATTACAATCATAATCACATATAAATTCCGTACCAAATCGGTTTGCAAATCCACCAGATAAATGTAAAAGTGCTTCATCTTCTGCGGCAAGTTCCATTTCAAATTCAGATGTTGGTGATTTAATTAAATTTCGTACATATTCTGCAAACTCATAAAACAAGTTTTCTGGAGCATCCCATGCTGAAGTAAAAGAAAGTTCCATGATTGTATCATCATTATTAACGTAGCAATCTTCTAAAAAACACCATTTTGCTCCTACATTCTCCAACATATATGAACGATCTGGCCAATCTGGTTCTCCGTTCTTGGTAGGCCAGTCTGGATATAACATTGAAAATAAACGTAATGATGAATTAGTATCCAAACCAAATCCATCATGCACACAATTTGTTAAAATTTTTTCTTTAAGATGTTGTATTATATCAGTAGTAGCATCAACTGTTATAAATGTAGATACATGATTTGCCATAATTTTTTTTATAAATTATATGAAAATATTTATTGTATTCCAAATTATTTAGCCCACTTCTTTCGTTGTACTATTTGCGAAATAATTCCATATACACTTAAATCTTCATATGTATCTTGTATGTTTTCTCCCACTTCATCTGGTTGACCTAGTACAACTAATTGCTTCAATCTTTGAATCTTATCATTTTTTCTGAACCAAAGACCGGTTAATGCCAATTTAATATCATCTTCAGTATCCAATGATGTTCCTACCGAAATTACCCGGCCCATAGTTACGTTGCTTCTTACAGAACGTATCGTACATCTCATCCAAAATCACTTTAAATTCATTTGTAGTTTCTGGATATAACCTTTCACAATATTCAATTGCAGTTTCTTGATTTTCACTCATTTTTTCTTTACTCCTTTTAACATTGTTTTTCGTTGCTTTTCGCTATATCCATATTTAGATAACAAAAAATTGCAACTATCCCAATCTAATAACTCAATATATTCAGTAGACTCAGTTTTACTGATTTGATAATGCTCTGCAATTTGTGATATTAATTGTTTGTCATACTTGTTATCTGATTTGCCTTTTATATATTTTGCAAAAGCTTTTGACTCTGGTAAAAAATCATGATATAAACGATATGTTTCAGATGGTCTTAATTGACCAATTGTATATTGTTGCAATTCGTTAATAAAATCTACTAACTCGATTCGCATAGACAACCAACGATTAATCATATATGGCGAAAACTTTTTCTGGTCTACTTCTGACCACTCAGACCATTTCTTTTTCTTGTGAGTTAATCCATTAATAAAATCAAATATTGTAGCACCTTTTTTTGTATCACTCATAACTTATAGCTTGTATTTATGTTTGTATATTTCATTTAACCGCTGTCCAAAACCAATTTCTAAAATAATAGCATTAATAGGAATTCCAGTTAGTTTATCTACTTTAAGAATATCATCCGGCGTTTTATTTTTAAAAACTTTGATTTTAGTACGTGCGTTTTTCCTATTGCTGGTCTTGAATACAATCGTACATATATCTCGATAGATAGCCATTTATAGTTATTATTTTTCTACTTTAGTTAATTGTGATTCGTTAAATATATGTAACAGCCCATAATTATCCATTTCTCCAACGACACGAATGTCTCCTTTAAGTGTTTCAAATACTGATATGATAGTACATGGAAATTCATATCCTTTGGTTTTTATAGCTTTATCGCCAACTTTAAATTTACTCATAATTTTTTATTCTTTTATTTTGTAACTGGTCTAAATTCATCTGGGATAAACCCACAGTCATCACATCTAAAAACTGGTACTGGTACCATTGTGTCTTTATCACCGCCTGTGATAAATTTTGAAACTTTATTAATAGCCATAACTTGCCGGAAGTAATAACATCCACATTTTTCGCAAGTAATTGGTTTAAGATCAGATTGTTTTATATTTGATTGATTCATTATTTATAATTCCTTAATTAAGTTAACAAACATTGACATTACATTAATCTCCTTGTCGACTACAGACACATCCCTAAATTGACTTTCAGCAATGATTAATATAACTGGTCCAATATGGCCTATAGCAAACTCGTCTAAATTGTCATATAAAAATGTATATAGTGGCGTAAAATCTCTAACCTTACTATCCGCTATAATTTTACGAATTTTTGTAAATGCAGTTTTTTTATCTGCCGATTGTGACTTTAATATATTTAAAATCTCAGTCATATAATTTGCTTGTACGACACTAGTTTTATCTAAAACCAATTTATTTTCAACAACGTGGCTTTGTGCTGAGTTAATTGCTCTACGTATATCCGGATATGATGCATTTATAATTGCAGCAACGTCATTAATATCATATTCAATCCCCTTATCCGTTAAAACAGATACTAGCCGTTCGGCAACTAATGATTTATTTGGCGGCGTAATACCAAATGTCTGACACCTACTCTGTATCGGATCGATTATCTTTTCTACGTAATTACATGTTAAAATAAATCTCGTAGTTTTACTATACGTTTCCATTAAATTACGTAATGCTGCTTGTGCATTGGGTGTTAAATAATCAGCTTCGTCTAGAATAATAATCTTCCATCTTTTGAATCCAACTGTTGATGCATATCTCTTTATCTTATCGCGTACAGCATCTACTGAGTTTTCGTCTGATGCGTTAATGTACATTAAATCAGCATCGACAGAGTTTGCAATAATTTTAGCTAATGTTGTCTTACCAGTACCAGCTGGACCATAGAATAGTAAATGCGGAACATCGCCATTTTTAATAAAAATTTTTACTTTATTAATTACATGCTCATTACCAATATAACCATCTATATTATCTGGACGGAACGCTTCTGTCCATAAACTATTTTCAATATTTTCAATATTTGTAAACATAAATTATTATTTTTCTCCAGTGCTCCCAAAACCACCAGTACCTCGTTCTGTATTAGATATTTCGTTAGACTCATCCCACTGAATTTGTTCTACTTTATTTAAAACTAATTGTCCAATCCTTTCACCAGATCCAATTGTAAAAGGTGTGTGGCCATGGTTGATTAGAAGTACACCAATTTCTCCTCTATAATCCGCATCAATTGTTCCTGGTGAATTTAGAACAGTAATTCCTTTTTTTGCTAAACCACTTCGTGGCCGGACTTGTATTTCATACCCGTCTGGAATTTCTACAAATAAACCAGTGCCAATTAACGATGTTCTACCCGGATATATAAGTTCGCTATGGGTTGATCGAACATCGCAGCCCGCACTGAGTTTTGTTTCGTATACTGGTAAGTCATTATTTGACTTGTTAATCACTTTTACTTTCATTATACCCTTTAATTTTGTAGCTGAACTAACCAATACTTAGATTCAAAATCCTGACCTGCAAATTCTACTCTAGATAAGCCATCTGGTGAGATTAGTATACGACCAGCGTCGCCTCTATTAGCCGTTAAAATTTCTTTTAATTTATCAGCTGAAAAACATATTGGTTGCATATCATTGCTATCTGTCGTACCGACTTCGAAATAGATATTATCTGCATTAATTGTAGTATAATTAATTATAAAGATAATATTTCCATTTTTAATCTGCACTGCAAAGTTCTTAGCATCTGGTAGTGCATTCTTTGCTTTAATAAATTTATTAATAAACTCATCGTCAATGTTAATTGTAACATTATAATCTGGCTCTGCGTTAATGGTTGGCACTGCTGGAATAATTGTAGTATCAGCTAACATGAAAGTCATTTTAGTCTTACCTTCCTGAATTTCCATTGCGTAATTTTTACCATTATTATCTTTAACTGTAATATTAATATCTTCGCCGACAGCAGATAACATTTTAATTAAACCGCCAGTATGATTAATTCCTAAATCACCTTGGGCGAATGGCGTGTTTTGCCATTTTATATTACCAACAACTGTCTGATCATTGTCTATTAATTCACACATGATGTTATCGTCATTAGATACTAACTTTACTGCTTCGCAATTACCACCTAAATAGTAGCGATTGATAAATGATTGAAATTTTGATTTTTCCATTTTTTCTTATTTTAATATGTAAAAAATTTATTAAATTGTTTGGCATCTGTTGTGGATATACTATCCCCACCGAACTTCTTATATGTCTTTTTATACTTTGAATATACATGCATTGCCTGATCAGGATCATTAAACATTTCATATAATGATATTACAACTGCATACAATTCCTTTGGTATTGCTGTTTCTAATAATTCTACATGGCTATCCGTTAATTGATTTATATCTTTTACAATTTCGCAGTATAGATGTGTATTATGTATAACCATTCTCGGCATACCCTCCTGCGAATAACGATCTAAACCTTCAGCTGTTTCTCCACCTAAATATTCATACGTAAAATCTGAACAGGCTGGACAACCCAATTGACATGAAACATGTTTTGTTTTATCTATTTCAACTATACCGGTTTTACCTTGTTTTGCGTGTGTCTTTCTACGATACTCAGCATTTTTTGGAAAGTATAATTCTGTAAATGTTTGTGTTTTATAGTTACCTGAGTGTAAATATGTTCCATATACCGGATATTGTCCCGGCGATGATGAATCTGACATTAATTGAATTCTATTATCTGTCAGAGTATTTAATAATTTTTGTAATACTCCTAGTATAAAGAAATCTGATATTTTACTGATTCCCAATAAATGGATATACTGCACATGTTTCTTTTCGAATTCCCGCTCTTGTAACATTAATGCAATAACATACATAAAGTCAACTAATTTCTTAGGACCGCCAATACACCAACCATTAAAATCAAAGTCTTTAAATTTATGATACCAAGTAGAATATTCATCAGTAAACGTACCTTGTATTACATTTAAAAATTTAGTTTTACCTGATTGATTTTTTTCGAACCACTTAAAGTTATCAAATGAAATATCCATTGAATCATGGAATCTATTTTCAAATGTAACTCTGGGAGGAATATCTAAGTTAGCTGCTACATCTGAATTAGCTTCTAACCAATGAAATATCTTTTCCCGAATTGTACTATCCCATTTGAGTGCCCCGGTTGCAATCTGGAATCCGCCCGAATCGCCAAAGACAAATGTCCCATCGTCTAAACCGATTTGTTGACGAAAATCCATTTTTTTATAATGATGTCCAGCCGTAACTAGAAAATAAGGATGCCTCCAACGTTCTGGGTATTCTTTTGAAAAGAACCGCATAGTAGTGCCATCTGAAAATTTTGTGTCTTTTTTAAATGCAGAAACCATTGATCCTGCCGATAAAGATGGTATATATAAAAAATCTTTTCTATCCATTTTGTTCCTGTTTTAATAAATGTTTACAATATTCTCTTTCGTGCCAAACGCATATTTCTTTATCATAATCATTTGCAATAATATATCCTTCCATTTGTCGGCCCAAGTCTGAAGTATCAACAATATCATAATGTGTTTTGATATTTTCTAATACATCATGTATTGTATCGATTGCTGACTGTACATCAAATGGTTTATACATTCTATCACTATCTACAAATTCAG